>Ga0307989_1000036_pt1 | contig 120530 bp, 98 predicted proteins | sample EllFjometagen185_FD_203164 | JGI IMG/M metagenome (GOLD analysis project Ga0307989, IMG submission 203164) | Marine microbial communities from Ellis Fjord, Antarctic Ocean - #185 | ecosystem: Environmental > Aquatic > Marine > Unclassified | place: Southern Ocean | collected 2014-10-08 | reverse complement strand
GACCTGATTCATAAGCAAGACGACCTGCAATGACAGCATGTTTAAATCCTCTTGCCATCGCTATTGGATCCCTGGCAACGGCAATAGCCGTATTAACCAGCACAGCAGCAGCACCCATTTCCATCGCCTCTGCAGCATGAGAAGGAGCGCCAATTCCGGCATCAACAACCACCGGTATATTACTCTGCTCAATAATGATTTCCAGTAAAGCGCGCGTTTGTAGTCCCTGGTTACTGCCAATAGGAGAACCCAGCGGCATCACAGCAGCAGCCCCAACCTCTTCCAACCGTTTACATAAAACAGGGTCCGCATTGATATAGGGTAAGATCACAAAACCTTCTTTAACCAGTTCTTCAGCAGCCAGTAACGTTTCAATCGGATCTGGCATCAGATATCTTGGATCCGGATGAATTTCAAGCTTAATCCAATGGGTCTGTAGTGCTTCTCTAGCCATTTTAGCCAGTAAAACGGCCTCCTTTGCGGTTCGAACCCCGGAAGTATTGGGTAAAAGGCGAACATTTTCCACTTCCAGATGTTTTAACATATCATCTGACTGTGCCAACAAATCGACCCGCTTTAAAGCAACAGTCACCAACTCAGATTCCGACGCGATCAAAGCATCCCTCATCACGGAGTTAGAACTGAATTTTCCTGTACCCGTAAACAACCTGGAAGAAAAGGTTGTGTCATCAATTTTCAACATAATAAATCCCTATTTCTATTTTTATATTTTTTTTGTTAAGTAAAATGGAACCAATTTTTTCCATCCGTCTTTACCTATTGTCGCTTCTTATTGGTACAGAATTTCCGCAAATCATGAGTTGTTTTTATTGAACAGAACTTCGGACCGCACATCGAACAATAGTGATCTGATTCCTCTTCCTCTTTGGATTTTGTTTCATTATAGTACTTTGCCGGTTTGTCCGGATCCAATGCCAGATTGAATTGATTTTTCCAATTAAAGTTAAAGCGGGCATGACTAAGCAAATTATCCCTGATTTGGGCGGTTGGATGGCCCTTGGCAATGTCAGCCGCATGAGCGGCCAATTTATAGGAGATCACACCTTCTTTCACATCTTCCCGATTGGGAAGGCCCAGATGTTCCTTTGGTGTCACATAGCAAAGCATCGAAGTACCATACCAGCCGATATTGGCTGCGCCGATAGCAGATGTGATGTGATCATAACCCGGTGTAATATCACTAATGAGAGGCCCCAGTGTGTAAAAGGGGGCATCCGCACAATGTTTTCGCTGTAAATCAACATTCTCTTTGATCATATGTAATGGTATATGTCCCGGACCTTCAATCATCACTTGTACATCCTTTTTCCATGCGATTTGGGTCAACTCTCCCAACGTCTCCAATTCAGCAAACTGGGCTGAATCATTTGCATCTGCCAGACTCCCCGGACGTAATCCGTCTCCCAGAGATAAACCCACATCATAGCTTCCCACCAGATCACACAATTCTTCAAAATTGTCGTAGATGAAATTTTCCCGGTTATGGACCATCATCCATTTGGCCATAACGGAGCCGCCCCTGGACACAATTCCAGTAAGACGGTTCATCGTCAGGGGAATGTGATCTTTTAAAAGCCCCGCATGAATCGTGATATAGTCTACTCCCTGTTCGGCCTGCTCTATAATCGTCTCTTTAATCAATTCCCAGCTAAGTTCTTCTGCAATTCCGTCAACTTTTTCCAATGCCTGGTAAATTGGAACCGTGCCTACGGGAACAGGAGCGTTTCGCAGTATCCATTCTCTGGTTTCATGAATATGATCACCGGTTGACAGATCCATAATGGTATCGGCTCCCCAACGACAAGCCCAAACCGCTTTCTCCACCTCTTCTTCAATACCGGAAGAGATAGCAGAATTCCCGATGTTGGCATTTATTTTAACCAGAAACTTTGCTCCGATGATCATCGGTTCCGCTTCAGGATGATTAATATTTGCAGGAATCATTGCCCGCCCATTGGCAATTTCATTACGAACAAACTCTGGAGTAATTTCATCTTTCGGCATATCAATACCAAAACTTTCCCCTGGATGGATACGGCAAAGGTTGGGGAATCTCTGTCTGGTTTCATTCAGGCACTGATTTTCTCTGATTGCGACATATTCCATCTCAGGTGTAATGATTCCTTTTCTGGCATAATACAATTGGGTAACATTTCTGCCCGAAATTGCCTTTAGTGGATGATGTAAATTCTGAAAAACATATCCATCTTCCTCTCCCTTTTCAGCCTCGGATGGGTCTACCGGTAAAGTCGTCGATTTTTGGACATCGCCCCGAGACTGAATCCACTCTTCTCTAATTCTGTCCAATCCTTGATGAACATCCACCTCTTTTTGCGGGTCAGTATAAGGCCCGCTTGTATCGTACACTGGAAGCATTTCACCTGAAACATCGATCTCTCTCATTGCCACTTTTAGTGGATGAAGCCGACCTTTAACATATTTTTTTTTAGAATCAGGGAAAGGGGTTTGAGTAACCTGATCGTTAGGTGGAAGCTTATTATTTTTAGTCATAGTTATTTTGTTTCAACCTGTTTTATTGATTTTTAAAAATACAGTCTATCTAAAGATATAATGTTGGTTTAGAAATTATCCGCCTTGAATTGCACCAAATAATGAAATGTGATCATTTTCCCGAATAATAGTTTGTTCCCACGCTTTTGCTGAAATCACCTCATCATTGATCACAATAGCAATACCTTTGGTCCTGAGTATTTTATTCTCTTTGGCAAATTCAGCTAATGTGATGCCCGTTGAAACTGAAGAGCGTTTTCCATTATAAAAAATATCCATTGTCATATCCTCATTAATCGATTTTTTGAAACGTGTTAATCATTTCAACTGCAGACAGACGAATATCAGAAGTATTCATAATTCCCCGAATTAGCCCGAAACAACCCACACCAGATTTTTTCACTTCATGAAGATTGTTAAGCGTTATACCACCAATCGCTACAATTGGGATTTGAGTTTTAGAGATAATTTTTTCAAGCAGGTCGATACCCACCAAAGCATCAGGCGTTTTTTTACAATCCGTTTCGTAGATAGGACCCACCGACAAGTAGTTGATATCTTCTTGAATTGATTCGAGGGCTTCGGTGTAATTGTGAGAGGATTTCCCGATGATCATATCGCCAACAATCTTTCTTGCATCATCCACTAAAAGATCACCCGGACCCAAATGGAGTCCATCAGCATCACATAATTTTGCGATATCAGGGCGATCATTAATGATAAATGTTACCCCATACTGAGTTGTCAGCTTTCTAACACGCTTTGCTAAATGCAGATGTTCATCATCCGGAAGCTCATCTTTTATCCGAAGTTGAAAAAGACGAACGCCGCCGATAAAGGACGCTTCAATAGCAGTAAGAAAGGGAGAAATGTCAGGATGAAACCGCAATCCTGCTACCAGGTACACACCCTGGATTGGTGTTTGGTTTTTCATATAAATCACTCCATCAAACAAAGAGTTATAAAAAACCAGCAAAAGGTCGGGGAAACATAGATTTGGATGCAGGAGCAATAGTATTTTGCTCAAAAGACAGGCTAGACTCTATTTTTCGACGTCCCTACGCTGGTATTATCCAGATCAGGTTCGCGGGTTTGATCTCAGCTGAACGCACCCCGCGTCGTAAGAGATATACTCCGATATAAAATGAAACCTGTCAAATTTAAACCTGATTATTTACAATTGACATCCTGTTTTGGAAACGTTTTAAATGAATTTTGTTCAATCAGGTCCCTGAGCGGAGTCGAAGGGCTCTGATTGAACCCTTTGTCCCTTCGACTTCGCTCAGGGACCTGATATTCTGGGGTTGCTGTAGTCGCTTCAGCTCCGTCGTAATGACAAAGCAAAGCGGGAGCTATAAGAATAGCTCTAAAATGGGCTGTAAATCATACATAATCAGGAATTTAAATGGGTGTCTATTTCAAATTTAATTTCGACTTGAAAGAGCGAAGTGGACTTGACAATTACCACAAAAAAATCTGGTGAAAACGGCAAAAAATTGAGTTACCATTATTCTACTTTTGAAGTTTCGATTATATCGTACTTAATCGTTAATATCGAAACCGTTTTTTCAATAAAAAATTATTTTGAAATGGATTTTCTATTCAGCATCTCACTAAAACGAGGAATATAATAAGTACATCTCCTCTGAATTAATTCAAATAATAAGTAGTACATCAGTATCATCCGCATACCCGCCTTCACTCATTAAAACCCTATTTTCGAAATAGACTTTCAATACTTTCAGACCCTGTTTCTTACTTTTTTTCCGTCCAAATTTTTAAATCATTTTGTTTGATCCTGACAGTTCATTTCTGTACAAAGATTATTTCTTGTATTCACATATAAACTTTGCGATAATGAAATAAAAACACCGACCATTTCAATGATTTATTAACAATCCATATTGAACAGAAGAAGAAAAGTCAAAAAATACACCAATAAAAATCAACTGAGATGTGTTGCACATTTAACGCTGTTCAACCCGTGGTTAACTTGTCACAGAGATAAATAATGAAATACCTGGGAGAAATGCTGTTAACCCGATCCTCATTTTCGGAGATTGTCACCGGAAATACGGCATTGGTTCGGGCGATGGTTGAGGCAGGTACACAGGTGGTAACATCCTATCCTGGCTCACCCACACCGGAAATAGCAACCGCTATTCGTTCAATACCTGCTGAGAAACGACCCTTTTACTTTGAGTTCTCAACGAATGAAAAAGTTGCAACTGAAGTAGCATACGGCGCCGGTGTCAATGGACACCTCTCTACTGTTTTTTTTAAAAGTGTGGGTCTTAATGTCGCGGCGGATACGTTTGTTCAACTTAGTCTGATGAATATCATCGGAGGTATGGTGATTGTACTGGGAGACGATCCCGGTGCAAACTCCTCCCAGAATGAACAGGATAATCGGCATTACGCATATTTAAGTTATACACCAATGTTTGAGCCGGCGGATCCAACTGAAGTATACCAGTTTTACAAAAAAGCAACCCAATTATCACAGGAAAAACATATTCCAGTAATACTCAGAATGACCACCCATGTGTGTCACCAAAAAGAGCGCATTACTTTCGATCCATGGAGTCCAGGAAAAATTGATCGAACACCCCGTTTTAATGTTAAAAACGGCCCCTATATTCCGCTTACCAAACTAATATTCCCTCAAAAACAGAGGGCTTTGGAAAATATCGAAGCAGTCAAAATCTGGTCAAACACATCAGGAATCAACACGGTCATTGATCATAAAAATTCAAATAAGGGTATTATTACATCCGGCCTGCCTTTTCTATCCCTAATGGATATTTTGGAAGACGCTTCGGAAAAACCGGATATTCTGAAACTGGGAATGGTATATCCCCTACCCACAGACGATATCTTCCGATTTCTTTCTTCCCATAAAGAGGTAAAAATTCTGGAAGAGCTGGATGATGAAATGGAAAAAGGAATCAAAGCCCTGGCTTTTGATAAAAAAATCCAAACTCATATCATTGGAAAACAGGGATCTGAAGATTGGATGGGAGAATATACACCGGATAAAGTCAGACAAATCCTGATCAAAGCCTGGCCGGAAATTATTCCCGCATCAACTCCCAGCCAAAGAGAAGACCCCTATGTTCCTTTACGCCCTGCACAGTTGTGTCCGGGGTGTGGACACCGCAGCGCTTTCTATGCGGTAAAAAGAGCCCTCGAAGACACAGACATAACCGTTGCTGACATCGGATGCCACACCCTGGGATTCCAGCCGCCTTATAATATGGGAGAACTGCTGATGTGCATGGGGGCCTCAACTAGTATCGGTGCCGGACTTTCATTGTTTAACTCAAGTCGTAAAGTTGTCGTTTTTATGGGAGATTCCACCTTTTTCCATGCAGCCTTACCGGGTGTCGCCAACGCCGTATTCAACCAGCACAACATCACAATGATACTGATGGAAAACGGAACAACAGCTATGACCGGCCATCAGGACCATGCGGGAACCGGTAAAAACTTTAATGATATCACAGAAAAAATATCGATTCGCCGAGTACTGGAAAGTCTGGGCGTATATAATATCTTCGAATCAGATGCCTATAACGAATTTAAAGTTCGCCAAATGGTAAAAGAGGCTGTGAGTTATGATGGCTTCAGTGTTGTAATAGCCAAACACCCCTGTATGCTTAAATTGACCCGGGAAAGAAAACGAAAAGAGGGTTATACACAAAAAGCGGTATCAATCGATCAAAACAAATGTGATCGGGTGAACGAATGTATTGAAGAATTCGCCTGCCCAACATTCTCAAGGTCAGCAAACGGAACGATCAAGATCAACCAGGAGTTATGCATCGGTGATGGTTCATGCATAAAAACCTGTCCCGTTGGGGCTATTACCCCTCCTAAATCCCTGTCTAAGGAGTCAAAAAAATGAAAACATTCAACATATATTTAACCGGCGTTGGCGGACAGGGAATTGGTTTACTCAGCGAGCTGATTATCAGAGCAGCGGACTACGCCGGTCAGACAGTAAAAGGAGTTGATACCCACGGACTAGCACAGCGAGGTGGAATCGTTGTTTCCCAACTCCGTATGGGAAACAAGGTATACACCCCTTTGATTCCTCAGGGACAAGCTGATTTAGTGATCGCACTGGAGAGACATGAAGCGCTGAGAGGACTGAACACAGCTTTAAAGGACCAGGGAACACTGATCTATTTCAACACTATCTGGCAACCTTTGGAAGTCAGAATGAACCAGGCAAAAGAAGTGGCAGTCAATGTGATCAGTCAAACTTGCTTAACCCGAAACATCAAAGAGGTCATTGTTTCAGATTCGAATTTACCCGATATCAGAATGCAAAATGTTGCTGTTTTAAAAGCGATCGACAGACGGAATATAATTCCAAATATTGAAACCGATCATTACAAAGAAGCCATGGAAGACCTTCTCCATGGCTCCATTTTAAACAAAAACATGGCACTTTTTGAAAAACGTTAATCTGAATCCCCCCGCTACCCAAATCACAATGCTCACCTTCAAATAACAATATCCGGATTGATCAGTTATCTCAAACACGGATGTTGTTATATTCAGTTTAAGAATTCTCATAATAATACTTACAGATCAATTTTTAGGTGTTTTTAGGGTCGATTAACAATAACACCCTCACTATTATGAAATTATTCAGGACCAATCAAAAACCAAAATAGATTCTTCGATTTAAAAGGAGTACCAATGAACATTGCACAAGATGTTCCCAGGGAATATATCAAAGCTATCCATCTGGCAGCGATTAATGCCCGGAACATCGAACATCCTGTCACATCTGCCAACAACAAAGCTGAACTGCGCGATAAAGTCAAACAACTGCTTAAAGAGAGGGATGCTGTCCTCGTATCTCATTACTATGTCGAAGACGATTTGCAGGATCTGGCAGAAGAAACAGGGGGAATGGTAGCAGATTCTTTGGAAATGGCTCGCTTTGCCTTTGAACATCCTGCCAAGAGGGTGATTGTAGCAGGGGTTAAGTTTATGGGTGAAACATCCAAAATTCTCAGCCCCAAAAAGCATGTTCATCTGGTCGAACCACAGGCCGAATGTTCATTGGATATGGGATGTCCAGTAAAAGAGTTTTCCGAATTTTGTGACCAATATCCAGATCGGACCGTGGTTGTTTATGCCAATACCAGCGCCGCAGTGAAAGCCAGAGCCGACTGGGTGGTTACCTCTTCCATTGCGCTGCCAATAGTAAAATACTTACATAAAAAAGGGAAAAAAATCCTGTGGGGACCAGACAGATACCTGGGATCGTATATCCAGCAGGAAACTGGTGCAGACATGTTGATGTGGCAGGGTTCGTGTATCATTCATGAAGAGTTCAAAGCCGCACAGTTGAAGGAAATGAAAAAGGAGAATCCTCACGCCGCGGTACTGGTTCATCCGGAATCGCCAGCCGGTGTCATCGATCTGGCAGATGTCGTTGGATCCACCAGCAGACTGTTAAACGCTTCTAGAGGTATGGACAATGAGATGTTTATCGTCGCCACAGAAGTCGGTATTTTTCACAAAATGCAGCAATACTCACCTCAAAAAAAGTTCATTGCGGCTCCTACCGCCGGGGAAGGGGCAACCTGCAGTAGTTGTGCACAATGTCCCTGGATGAAGATGAACGATTTGCAACGTCTCCATGATGTGCTTGCACATGGCTACAATGAAATCACTATTGATGAAGCCATTCGCGTTGAAGCGGAAAAATCACTCCAACGCATGGTTAATTTTGCCCGGGAACACATTAACCCAACAATGAAAGTAACAGGCAACGCTTAAGATAGCGCCATCAGAAAAATCTTTTTGGTCTCTTTGGCTGTCAATGGAATTGGATTCGTCGGTGAAGACGGATCCATGGCAGCTGCCTCAGCAATCTCGTCGATTTTACCATCATCAACATTAAGCTCTGATAGCGTATTTGGAATCTTAAGCTCTGTTCGGAGATTCATCACCAGATCCATAAACGAGTCAAATGATGGATTCGGTAACTCCAGCCACGCTGCCAATCGAATGATTTTATCTTCAATGGCCGGTCGATTAAATTTCAGCACATAAGGCATCAAGACCGCATTGGTCAAACCGTGTGGCAGATCATAAATCGCTCCCAGAGGATGCGCCAGAGAATGCATCGCTCCCAATCCTTTTTGAAAAGCCGTTGCTCCCATACTGGCTGCAACCAGCATATGACTGCGTGCTTCAAGATTACTACCGTTCTTCACTGCCTCCGGCAACCAGTTTTTGACCAGCCGAATACCCTCTACTGCAATACCATCAGCCATGGGATGAAAAAAGGGAGAAGAGTAAGCTTCCAGACAATGTGAGAGCGCGTCCATACCAGTTCCTGCCGTTAAACCAGCAGGAAGACCCGCTGTCAATTCAGGATCAGAGATAACGATCGAAGGCAGCATTTTCGGATGAAATATAATCTTTTTTGAATGGGTCTCTTCCTGAACAATCACCGAAGCACGACCCACCTCAGACCCAGTGCCCGCTGTCGTCGGAACAGCAATAATCGGAGCAATTTTATCCCCATCTGCCCGGGTCCAGTTGTCTCCAACATCTTCAAAATCCCAGACATCATGAGTTTGCCCGGCAACCAGAGCAATAACTTTGGCCGCGTCCAGCGCACTTCCCCCACCAAATCCGATAATACCATCATAATTTCCATCCCGATAAACCTTCAGACCATCTTCCACATTCGTACCCGTCGGGTTGGGTTTGATATTATGAAATAACCCGGTTGTCATCCCGTTTTCTTTGTTAGCGGCTAAAACCTTTTCAACCATAGGCAGTTTTGCCACACCGGGATCAGTCACCAACAAAGGCTTTGTCATGTTCAATTCTCGGCAGGCATCTGCCAATTCAGCTATTCTCCCAACACCAAAACGCAATGCGGTTGGATAGTTCCAATTCGCAGTTAAATGTGAAAAGTCACTCATACTTTCTCCTCATCTTAAAAATTAGTTAAACCGGGATTTCTGTCCTGCGAATTATTTTTTATCTATTTTTTAAAACTAATACAACCAAAACTTTGCAATCTGTCTGTTGTAAAACACAGGTTTAAGGTGTCAGGTTTTAGTAATCAGTAGTCAGCTATCAGATTTCAGTTAGCAGGTGTCAGTTAAAAGAAAACAGTTAAACCAATATCTGAGTGGCAGGCATGAATCGTTTTGAGTCAACAGAGATGAGTTATTAGATAATCAAGTTGAAATGAAGCGTCAGAAAGCACGTTTGTTTGAGCGCAGCGAGTTTAGGGCTTTCAGCGAAATGAAACTTAGATCATCTTAAAAGGAGTCTCTTGACACAAAATGATTTATACCTGACGCGGGCTATCTCAATAAATTTTTTCATCCAAAAAAGAACAATCAAACCCATATCTGAGTGGCAGGCATGAATCGTTTTGAGTCAACAGAGATGAGTTTTTAGATGATCAAGTTGAAATGAAGCGTCAGAAAGCCCGTTTGTTTTAGCGCAGCGAGTTTAGGGCTTTCAGCGAAATGAAACTTAGACCATCTTAAAAGGAGTCTCTTGACACAAAATGATTTATGCCTGACACGGGCTAGCTCGATAGCTTTTTTCATCCAAAAAAGAACAAACAAACCAATATCTGAGTGGCAGGCATGGATTGGAAGAAATGGTTTTCATCATTAATTATTCCGCTTCAAATTGAAGTGCTATGAGGCGAGCGAGCCGCAGAGTGTGTCGTTTTACCTCTTCCAGAGTTCTACCCGGATATCTGGCGTAACTGATCATCGTACCGTTTAATGAGGCAAAAAGTGCATGAGCTGCTAACCTGGAATCATCTTTGAATCCGGATGCTTTAATAATTCTCTCCAGAAGATCCATCAATCGCCGCATGATCGGATTAATCTTCTCTGAAGATTCTGAAGGCAGATCCCCGCTCAACATAAAATGGGACATCATCTGATAAAATGCCATATTTTCATTAAGATATTCAACATGGATTTCACAGTATCGTTGAATAGAGCACTTCTTTTTCTTCAACGTCTCTGCTTCAACAGCCAAACTGATCCCATTTGCATGGATCAAAAAAATATCAACAAAAAGCGCATCCAGGTTTTTGTAATATCGATAAATTGTTCCAGATGCCATACCGGCGGCTTTCGCAATCTCTCTAACAGTGACTTTTCTAAAATCTCTGGTTGAAAAAAGCTGTTGGGCAGCCGAAAGGATAATCTCTCTGCGAGCCTCACGCTCCTTTACTCTTAATTCCTGTAATGCAGACATAAGGTATTTCGATTGTATTTTTTTGTTCTAAGGAACCTGCCATCAAGGTTGAATTTATATTAATAGCCTAAGATTTCCTGAATGGAAACAAGGAAATCTGTAATTCCAACAAATCCCTCAGAATCTGACCAAATATCATTTAAAAGCCAGCATTGATTACTCTGCCACTTTCCCCTCATGGACATCCCACATGTCCTCATCATTGAAACATCGCTCTTTTTCATCGGGATTCATGGCATCCTGTTCTAACTTTCTTCTTGGATAATTGTCATCCAACACCTCCTGATAGTATTCATGTTGGATGAGCATATTCATAATTTCACTGGTACCTGTCCAGATTAATGAAAGCCGGGTATCCCTTAATGCTCTCTCAACGGGATATACGTTAGTATAGCCAATGCCGCCCATCACCTGCATGGAAGTATTGACAACATTCCAGGCGGCTTCTGTAGCAAACCGCTTGGCTTCACTCACCAGACGTCTCGAATTTGACGCACCTTCATCCACAGCCTTTGCTGCCATATAAGTCAAAGCTCGAGCAGCATCCAATTCCGTAATAGCATCAGCGATATTAAAACTCACGCCCTGGAATTTTCGAATCGGTTTTCCAAATGCCACCCGCTTATCAGAATATCGTACCGCCAGATCCAATACACCCCACATACCCAGACAACCCGCAGCTGAGGTCATTCTTTCCGGAATCATCATCTGATTGAAACAGAGGGCACCCCCATGAAGCTCTCCAATCAAATTTTCTTTAGGCACCTTGACATCCCTAAAAACCAGTCGACCGGTTCCACCACCACGACATCCCATTAATTCATATAGATATTCAGCCTCCACTCCCGGACCTTTTTCTACCAGCAGCAGACTGATTTTCCCATATTTATGCGCCTTCGGGTCGAAATTGGTTTTACAATAAACCACAAAAAAGTCTGCCCCTTCGGCTCCGACCACAAATCGTTTCTGACCATTTAAGATGAAATGATCTCCCTCCAAAACTGCTTTCGTGGTCGCTCCAAAAAAATCAGACCCTCCCCTGGGTTCTGTCAAAGCCTCAGCCGCCACCAATGTTCCTTCCAGATAGGGTTTTAGATATTTCTGTTTTTGTTCTTCTGTACCGAAATAGTTCAGCGCTTCACCCACAATTGAAGGCATGGCAAAAGCACAGCCCAATGCGATGCCCAGACATCCAATTTCTTCGGTGACGGCAACTTCAGCAACCCAACTCATCTCACGGCCACCATATTTTTTGGGAAATCGAATTCCACGCAAATTGTATTTTGACAGCTTTTCCACAAATTCTATCGGATATACAATTTCGTCCTGATCCATCTTACGTAAATAATCGCTGGAAATCTCTTTCTTCACAAACTCCCGAACTTCATCTCGGAGTTCTTTTTCCTCCGGGGTTAAAAGAAAATCATACATCACTACCTCCCTTTATGCGTATTGATACTCCAGACAATAAAAATCATCATTCATCCACATGAACAATGTTCATTCTAGAGAACATAGATTATAAGTCAACTGATTTTTAGCATAAAGAATAAAAATCAGTTAAATATATTATAATAACAAGTAATTGAACTTTATTCAGGTTTATGAATAGAACGTAACAACAAACCTAGCTATTCACCACTTCTAAAATATTGCGGGCAAAAGCCATGTCTCTGGTGGTGCTTGAGGGAAGTTACCAACAATCAAAGTATTAACGAATTGATCTGACCGCCAGCGCACGATGAGCCTTATCTTGTCTCATAAGTTCTGGAAACTGATACCCCTTTTCAAATGTAAAAACCGTTGCAGAAATATCTTTGGTTTCAGATGTCCAAACCCAACCGCAGGATAGCTTGATTTCGGGAATAACTTTTATTTTCATACCACACGCAGTTTCTCTGATAGGACTGTTTTTATTAATCACATAAAGACTTTTAACCTCATTCAGGGTTGGTAATCTCCAATCTTCATATCTTTTGGATAGGGTATAAATAACAGTATAAGTCACCCATTTTTTCGCCTGTCGCCAATTGATATTTCCCAGATTATCAGACTGAACCCACATTAAACCCATTTTATGGTCGGTTACGGTACCATCACCATTATCTGTAAACCGTTCCTCTGCAGAAAGTGTTGAACACAGCAGAAGCCATACAACTATGCAAAACAGATGGCCCCCTATTTTGACTGTTGGCATCTTACCCCCCTCACTATTGAGTTCAAGAACACTGTTTTTACAATCGATTATATTGTTATTTTAGCGTTTTTCTTTATCACCAGTAGCAGAATTAGACCCCATTGTCAAAAAAGGATTAAAATTTATATCACATCAAACTTACTTTCTGAAACTCTCAGCATGATGGAAATTTAAAAACTTTATCTCCCACCATATCGATGTATTGCAACTGAATTTTTTATTTTATTGCAATACATCAACCATTCTATTGCGGTTCAATGACAAGCTCTTGTATCTTTATCTTATCCATTTTCTCAATGGCAAACAACAACTGTCCTTCCTGTACGATATCATTCAACTTAAAGCAAATTTCCTTGATTTGGCCATCATAAGGAGCAGTAACCATGTTCTCCATTTTCATCGCTTCCAGATTTGCGATTTCTTCGCCTTTGTGCACAATATCCCCTTCTTTAATATCGCCTCTTTCCGTATTGCCAATCCGCCACACCGTACCATTGATCTTGGCTGCAACATCACTTTCTGTTTTGGCAAACCGGGTTTCATCTACTTTTGCCGCAAGCGTTTTGACAATATAAACCCTGGTTTTATTGTTCACTCTCATCACCACATGAATCAACCCCTGATGTTCTTCACCGACGGAAACCAGTTCAATACAATAGGGTTTACCCCAATGATCAAACGCCACTTTGTCACCAGACTTTCTTAATCCATTTCTAAAGACATCAGTAGGAATTACTAAAGGTGTATCTCCATACTTTTCCCTGAACTCGATCATTGTTAAGGCATCTTTCGGATGCATAAGATAAAGGATAAACTCCTCATCTTTGGGTTTTCTGCCAATCAATTCTGTTAATTCTGATTTAAGCTTATCCAGATTATCCTGTTTAACTGAATCTAATGGAGATTTACTGGTTCTTTCCTTCAGCTTCTTTTCCCACTCTTCTCCAAATGTGCTCCGATATACCCATTCATCAGGCCAGCCAACCGGCAACTTACCGTATTTACCCAATATCAGGTTCTTAAAGTCACTGGGAGAATTTTCAAAAAGTTGCAACAATTCCTCCTGTTCAGCCTTTTTCAAAGACTTAAAGTCCTGCTTTTTCTCCTCCACAAACCGGGTTAACAACTCAATAATATGCTTTACGCCGGTTTTACCTCTTTCCTTGGAATATGCATTCACAATACCACTACATGTCACCCAGGTTATCTGAGATCCCGGTGTGACATCAAAGTATTTAACAATCTTATTAAACAAAGACATCACTCTTAAAATATCAGGCATCAGATGTAAGAAACCGGCTTTTTCTGCTTGTTCAAAGGAGCTTGGAAATGCGCCACCGGGCATTCGGTGGGTAACAACGGTGTGGTCAAAACCTTTAAAGGGCGATTCAGCAAATTCATAGTCACCAATCCATTCCCTGATTTTCTGTACCGACGCTTCTGCTTTTGATCGGTCAAGATGAACAGGAATGCCTGACTCTTCTAGATAAGCTTGCAAACCTAAGATTGGAGCTTGTCCATAAAACCGGGTCAGTGAATCTTCCTGAGCGTCTAATATCTTGGCTCCGGCCATCGCAGCGGCCTTTAAAGCAGGCATGGCCAAACCATCGGTAGAATGCCGGTGGTATTGAATAACCAGGTCTGGATATTTCTGTTTGATACAATCCACCAGCTCATAAATTCTTTTTGGACTTCCCACGCCCGCCATATCTTTGATACATAGGATGATTTCATCAACTCCAGCACAAAGATCAACAATATCTTTGACAACGTCTAAATAGTATTTATTAGTGGTCCAATCGGACTGAGTAAAAGAAATAGCCGGTTGAAACAACCGTCCCCGGTGCATTACTACCTCTGCTACCGTTTGCATATTCCTGATATCATTTAAAAATGAAAAGCACCTCCACACATCAATATCCACTTTTGAGACCACCTTCTTAATCACATTTTTTGGATAAGGTCGGTACCCCCAGAGATTTGTTTCGCGGATCAGTGTTTGCAACAACACATCCGGCATTAATGCCCTTAAAATTTCGATCTCTTCAAAAGGACTCTCTTTTCGATTCATCACTCCAACATGCCATCTGGCTCCACCATGACACTCAGCACTGAACAGACCCATATCCTGATAATATGGCGCCAGTTTCATCTGATCATAGATTCGCAAACGATTCTTAAAATCTGATTGCCCTGCATCCCTCATTCCCGTGGACGTCAGAGCAATTCCCTTTAATGATCGGACTTTTTTAACAATCTGTGCGGGAGTCATTCCCGGCTTTACAAAGTTCATATTTTTCATAGTTTCCTCACATCCAGTCCTGGGTTCCAAGCGCTGAAACTTCAGCAATATATTGAGCAATTTTTAATACTTCATCTTCGCTATTGGTATCAACAAAGGTTGAAACCAATTCATCCATATGCTGTTCAATAAAACGGGTTGAGAAGTCACCAGATCGAAAACTTTTATGCCGGATGATACTCAGCAGAAGCGGCGCCAGTGTTTTCACACCTTCAACCCTGAGATTCCTGCTAAGTGTTCGGTCCATGGCATCAATGGCAGTTTCTCTATTCAGCCCTGAAGACATAATTAACATCATTAATGAATCATAGTAAGGAGATATATCAGCGCCCTCATAAACACTTTGTGCAATCCTCACCCCCGGTCCGGGTTCCAGCCTTAACCGATTAATCCTGCCAAATGAAGGACTGAAATTTCTTGGGTCTTCAGCATTCAGACGAACTTCCAAAGCCCACCGGTTGGGCCGAATATGTGCTTTGCTGAACTGAAGCTCTTTACCCTGGGCCACATCCAGCATAATCTGCACGATATCAAGTCCAGTAATCAATTCAGTAACGCCATGCTCTACCTGTAGTCGGGTATTAACTTCCAGAAAATAGTACCGTTTTGAAACTGAATCGAAAAGAAATTCTACCGTTCCCGCTGACGTATATCCAATTTCACGCATGAGACGATTGGCAGTGAAACAGATTTCATTACGAATATCTTCATTTAAACTGGGCGAAGGGGCTTCTTCAATAATTTTCTGATTTCGTCTTTGCAGGGTACATTCCCTTTCATATAGATGAATCACGTTACCAAAATTATCCGCAACCACCTGAACTTCAATATGACGTCCGCGCTCAATATACTTTTCCACCAACAGCTGGTCATCACCAAATGACTTCATTCCTTCAGACTTAGCCTGCTCAAATGCAGCCGCCATCTCACTTTGCTTATCTACTTTAACCATCCCTTTTCCACCACCGCCAGCGGCAGCTTTAATGATTATCGGAAAATCGATGCGATCGGCCTTCATCCATTTTTTGATCTGACCAATATTTTCCACAGAACTGATTCCAGGAATGGTGGGTACATTTGCTTTCAAGGCTAGTTTTTTAGCTTCAATTTTGTCACCCATGACACGAATAACCCTTGGCGAGGGTCCAATCCAGATCAGTCCTGCATCAATCACCATCTGAGCAAAATCAGCGTTCTCTGCCAAAAATCCCCATCCCGGATGAATCGCATTCGATCCGCTCTCTTTTGCCGCTTGAATGATTTTTTCCTTATTCAAGTAGGATTGGATGGGCGGAGCCTCACCGATATGAACAGTTGTGTCTGCCATTAAAACATGAGTCGCCAGACGGTCCGGAGTGCTGAAAACCGCTGTAGTAGGGATATGCATATCCCTACAGGTGTGCATAATACGGACAGCTGAAACCCCCCGGTTGGCTATGAGTACTTTTTTGATTTTCTTATTCATGAGCAAAACTCCTGATAATCATTATTGAGAAGCATCAAAATTCAATACCACTTGATAAAATTCAATTCGATGGTTGTTATCTTAGCAAAAAAAAATAATCTCAGTAACTATAAATTTCAACATCGTCTCTTTTTATTGGGGGACGTTGCGTCATTTGAGTCCTTTATGGTATCATGATTTTTTTCAATATTATTTGATGAATCAAATCTATTACATTATAGCCTGCTATGCCCCGAAAAAACAGACTTGACTTCCCAGGAGCCCTGCATCATGTGATTGTAAGAGGCATTGAAAAAAAGAGTATCTTTCAGCATGATAATGATAAATTGGATTTTCTTAAGCGACTAGGCACAAATTTGGAAACAAATGATATAAGACTATTTGCTTGGTGTATTATGCCAAATCATGCTCATCTGTTAATACAAACCGGCGAGTATAATTTGTCGAGTTTTATGCGAAAGATATTGACCGGATATGCCGTGAGTTACAATAAACGCCACAGTCGAGTGGGTCATCTTTTTCAAAACCGATACAAATCTATTTTATGTGATAAAGATGAATATCTATTTAGATTAATCCGATATATTCATTTGAATCCGGTTAAAGCAAAATTGATTAGTATAAATGAACTTGACACCCATAAATGGACCAGCCATAAGGATATTCTGTCAACGGATGAGATAGATGTTCCGGTTGAGATCGATGAAGTACTCTCTCATTTTGGTCGAAATCAAAAAGCCGCTCTAAAACAATACTCAAGATTCATTATTGAGGGCGCTAATCTGGATGAGAAATTGAGTAGTGGCGGGTTACAAAAAAGTCTGGGGAAAAACTTATCTCAGATTAAGAAAAATGAAGTCGATTCTTTTGATGACCGAATTCTGGGAATGGGTGAATTTGTTACTAACACATTGAAGAAAGTTGGATTGGCAGAAGATGAAAAACACACTTTTACATCTGTAGAACAGCTAGTTTCAACCATCGAAAAGTTCTATAAGATTCAAAAAGGTGAATTACTTATTCATATTAAATCAAGTCGTGAACCCCGTGATGTTTTTATATATTTAGGAAAAATCCTATTGGGAAAAACCTGTGCTGAGTTAGGAGAACAGCTTGGAATACAGAGGAGTGCCGCCTCAAAAGGGTTTAATCGCGGCTACAAGATATGTGCTAATACAAAGATCAAAGACAAAATATTGAAAATTCAATGAGAAAATAGGAAATCCAAATGAAATATCGAGTCATTCAATGGGCAACAGGTGCAATGGGGAAGAGCTGCTTGAGAGCAATCATTGATCATCCGGATTTAGAACTGGTGGGACTGTATGTGTACAGTGATTCAAAAGTAGGCAAAGATGCGGGTGAGATTGCCCGGCGTGACCCAACAGGTGTATCAGCCACCCGCGATATTGAGAAAATCCTGGCGCTAGAGGCAGATTTAGTCGTGCATGCGGCCCGAATCCAGCCTCCTTATACGCATCATAATGAGTCCATTCGTCGGCTATTGTCTTCGGGTAAAAACGTAATCAGTATTAACGGTCATTCCTACCCGCAATATTGGGGGAAAGAATATGTGGATGAATTTGAAACGGCATGTCAAACAGGACAATCGACCCTGTTCGGAACCGGTCTCAACCCTGGATTTATTGTAGAGAAAATTGCTACAACCGCAACAGGTCTATGCAGCCGCATTGACAATATCTTTATCAGCGAAATTGTGGAATGCCATATGGTAAGCAATCCCAACTACGTGTTTGATGTATTAGGATTCGGCACTAAGGTCGGATCCATTAATCCCAATGATCCAGCCTGGCCGTCTGCCGAGATACTAAACGGTATGTACTCCGAAGTTGTCGCCCATCTGGTAAATCGATTGGGATACCCACTCGATCGAGTGGAAACAGATCATATTATGCTCCCTGCAACAACAGACATTCAGATGGCTGCTGGTTTAATCAAGCAAGGTACCATTAGCCACACGAATTGGCGCTGGCATGGCATAGTCAACGAAAAACGCCTGGTCACCCTCTCTATTTCATGGATCATGGAAAAAGCCCACTTGGCTAAACCGGATTATAATCTATGGAACGTCCATATCAAAGGCCTACCAGGTGTAAAGATCGACATCGATCTTGAAAAACCAGCAGATTACCCCTATCGGACCGGACCAGAAGAACTGGCTGTCGCAGCAACGGTTGTTAATAGTATCCCGGCAGTCTGTAAGGCGAAACCGGGTATCATGGACATTCCAATCGCCAATCACTTCAAAACACCTTAGGGGGACGTTGCGTCATTTGAGTCCTCTAATAATTTTCGGAAAAAATCATCCTGATTCTTAAAGGCTTTTTAAGTTTTTATAACTATATAGTATCAGTAATTTAACAAACAAATGATACAAAAGAAGCAACGTCCCCCTTACTTCCAATCAAGGATGAACATGAGGCAATCTATTCCCAGAGAAAAAGGGGAACAAGACTATTCTGTAGCAGCGGCGAAAAAAAGAGTTGAATTTGTTGAGCAGCAGACCGGTGTTAAGACAGATCATATCAATCAATACTCCTTCGATCCATCAACACTGCCTGGAAATATTGAACTGTTTTCCGGTGTGGCTCAGGTACCCATTGGGTTGGCAGGACCTTTGCTAGTTGATGGAGAACACGCTAAAGGCGAATTTTATGTTCCGCTGGCTACTACGGAAGGAACACTCGTGGCCAGTTACAACCGGGGGATGAAAATCATTCATGAATGTGGCGGAGTGAAAACAACCGTCGTAGATGACGCCATGCAGCGAGCTCCCGTTTTTCACTTTGCAGATGCAAGGCAAGCCAGAGCATTTGGAGATTGGGTTAAGGAAAATTTCGATACCATCAAAGAACAGGCAGAAAGTACAACCCAATCCGGTAAACTCAAAAATATTGAACACTACCCGGCCAGCCGACTACTTTTTTTAAGATTTAATTATACGACGGGTGACGCCGCCGGTCAAAATATGGTTGGCAAAGCGACATTTTCAGCTTGTGAGTGGATTAAAGCTAACTATAAGGGCCCTCTGGAAAGATATGTCCTATCCGGAAATCTGGATACGGATAAGAAAACCTCATATATGAATACCTTAAGAACAAGGGGAAAAAGGGTTATCGCTGAAATTACGATTCCCTCACCCATTCTGGAGAGAATTATGGGTGTTTCAGCAGATGTACTGGTCAAACAGCGCCATGTCAGCACCATTGGAAGTTTTATGGCCGGATCGAATAACAACGGCTCTCACTCTGCCAATGGAATTACAGCGATGTTCATTGCCACCGGCCAGGATGTGGCCAATGTAGCAGAATCATCAGCGGCTATCGCCCATGTTGAAGAGACTCCAAATAATGAATACTATTTCTCCATTACCATTCCTTCTTTGATTGTGGCAACGTACGGTGGCGGAACCGGCCTAGCAACTCAGAAAGAGTGTCTGGAATTGCTGGGTTGTCATGGAAAAGGAAAAGTGAAAAAACTAGCTGAAATTGTGGCAGCAACCGTCTTATGCGGTGAAATCTCCCTTTCAAGTGCCGTTGTCGCCGGGGATTGGGTCACCAGCCACGATAAATATGGAAGAAACAAATAATAAATCATTCAATAGTAATTAACCGATCTCATGTGGATAACCTTATCTATTATAACCGCTGTTTCTCTGGCCCTGCGTGACAACCAGATCAAGAAACTGGTAAACAGTTTTGACCCTCTGGTTGTCAGTTGGGGACTTTACCTGGTGTCGATACCCATCCTGGTGATTTTAACATTGTTTTGGGGAATCCCGGACTTTTCAGGATGGTGTGTCAAGGCGATATTAATCGGCGGAGGGTGTGATGCCTTGGCGTCTCTTTTATATGTTCAAGCAATTAAATCGGGAGATCTTTCCAAATCCATCCCCATGCTGAGCTTTATTCCGGTTTTTCAGTTGTTAACTACTCCGCTGGTTTTATCCGAATACCCTTCTCTACTGGGCGGCATTGGAGTGATTATTGTGGTCATTGGAGCATATTTGATTAATGTATCTGAAAAATCCGGCGGTATTTTAGGACCTATTCGATCGTTGTTTTCAGACCGCTCCTGTCGATTGATGTTGGGAGTAGCCTTTTTATGGAGCATCAGCGCTGTATATCATAAGATCGGAGTCAGAAGTTATCCGGCTTACTTTTGGGTACTATTGGTATCCATTTTCATCTGCAGTGTATTGTATCCTTTTGTTCACTACTTTACCGGCCCGCCCTGGAAAAAAGTCATCCCCAGACTGAATAAACTGGCCTTTCCTGCTGTCCTTCATATCACAACCTTGATTACCTTATATGCCGCTATTGCCCTAACGCAGATTGCCTATGTCTCTTCCATCCGAAGGTTAAGCATTCTGATCAGTGTGATTATTGGAATTGTCATCTTAAAAGAAGGTCGAATCAAACCCAAGCTAATCGGAGCGACAGTAATGGTGGGTGGAGCAGTAACCATTACACTGGCAAATACATTTTGATATTATGCTTACGTCAATGCTTCGAACTCAATTATTCATCATATTTTCGACGAATCCGAATTCCCAGTTTTTTCATTCGGTACCTTAATGTGTTTGGGTGCATTTCCAGCAAGGCAGCCGCGCCTTTTTTTCCGGCGACCATCCATGAAGTTGATTCCAGAACATTTAAAATATGATTCCTCTCGTTTTCTTCATGAGACAATGTTGCTGTTTTCTGCAAGACTGTAGATGAATTCTGATCGATTACCGGAGAAAGAAATCCGGATTGATCATTTAAAATGACACCTCGTTCAATAAAGTTTTCCAACTCCCTTACATTACCCGGCCAGTGGTAAGCTTCCATCTTTTTTAGTTCTTCCGCTGGAATATGATGCGTCTTCCTGTTCAGTTTCTGGGCATAAATTTTCAAGAAATGAAGGGCAAGCAACCCAATATCTTCTTTTCGGTCTCGCAAAGGAGGCACATGAATCGGAAACACGTTCAAACGATAATAAAGATCCATTCTAAAATTTCCCTTTTGCACCTCTTTTTCAACATCTTTATTGGTAGCTGCCATCAATCGAAAATCAGAATGGATGGTTTTTTGACCCCCCACCCTTTCAAATTTATTATTTTGTAAAACCCGAAGCAATTTTACTTGAATTCCCGGCGGAATATCCCCGATTTCATCCAAAAAAAGCGTTCCACCATCCGCCAACTCAAATCGCCCTAGTCTTAATTCTGTAGCACCAGTAAATGATCCTTTTTCATGACCGAACAATTCGCTGGCAATCAGGGTTTCGGAAAGCGCACTGCAATTCACCCGAATAAAGGGGGCATCCCGTCGGGCACTTTTCTGATGTATGGCTCGCGCAACCAGCTCTTTTCCCGCACCGGTTTCTCCCAGTATCAAAACAGCTGTATCGGTTGTCGCCACAGATTCAATATGTGAAAAAACCTTTTTGATGGCCGGACTTCTTCCAACGATCTCTTTAAAATTGAGGTCTTTGAGGTACTGCTCCTCCAGATAACGCTTCTCTTCTTTCTCTTTTTGATACTGATCCTGTAAAGATTGATAGGCCTGTGCATTATCCAGGGCAATCGCTGCCTGTGCCGCGAAAAAATCAAGCATTTCCAGATCCGACTCTTGAAACGTACTGTGATAAATTCGGTTGTCATGATACAACACACCAATAATATTATCTCTAAGAACCATGGGAACACAAATCAATGATCGAATTTCACCCCCTTCAAACGCATGTATATCTATTTTCTGTTTATCTGAAACAATTCTCCCTTTTCCTGAAAGAACAATTTTTTCGATAAATTTCATGGAACCGGCAAATTCAGGAGATTTCACTTTCGTCGATGTAATATTCTTAGCTGCCTTTAAAACCGGCTTCCCGGTGACAGGATCCATAATGAAGATGGCACCCCTTTCTGCTCCTGTAATTCGGTTTACGGTAGAAATAATATGCAGTGCCAAATCACGCTGGTCCCGAAATGTTACCAGCTCCTGCCCCAGTTTTAAAATCTCGCGTAGAAGTTCTCTTTCATCGTTTCGATCTCTCAGTAAAAATCGAAAATCATCCGGGACCATATCATCATTTATTGAGCTGAGATAAGTCAGTTCAGGCATGGCCAGCTCCACCGCCTGATTTTCATCCCCTTGTTTCAACAACAACCTTGCCATTTCCAGACGACTTTTCGCCAGATAAATATTTTCCCCGGATTTTTCCAAATACTTAATGGACTGTTTCAGGCTTTTTTGAACCTCTGATAGCGGTATATTTTCGGCCTTTTTTACCAATGCCTGATAATAATAGGCGACACCTTTAATAAATACATTATTGGATTTCAAAGCGGCGGTAATCTCCTGATCCAACGATGTCTCTTTCATACGGGGAAACAGCCCCTGTTCCATACTCCAACATATGCTCATCATCGCCGGATATGGTGTAAAGAAATATTTCATCTCATAACGCAGTTTATGATATTCCTTAAATGAAGATATCGATTTTTTGACTTCTCCCATTTTATGATAACTATAGGCAAGCCCCAAAGGCGCCCACGCTTTCACCCATCGGTTATGACCTTTAATCGAACCTGCCCGGGCTTCTTCAAAATAGGCCGCTGATTCTTTAAACCGCCCTACTTCTGCCATTATCAGCCCCATCACCGATACAGCATGACAGGCAATATTAATGTTTCCCACTTTCAGACAATGTTTACGAACAACATCCATCATTCCTATTCCCTGAGAAACCTGACCCAGATGGCCCAGGCAAGCAGCCACAATAATATGTGAGATAAATGATACCTCACTATTGGGTATTTCTTCAATTGCCGGTGCATTCTTATCATAGTCATTGACTACATCTTGCAGCATTCCATGCCAGTATTGGAAAAAGACATGAAACACATTGGTTTCACGTTTAAACTCCGGATCAATGATATCTTTCGCCAATAAGCGGGCTGTATTGTACTGGTATAAGGCTGATGAATAATTTGCTAATAACCATTCCTTATTCGCAAATGACATTCTTAAAATCACTTGCCGAGAAACAAATCCATTTTTCTCCGCACATTTAATGGCATCCGTTATTATCCATCGGACTGCTCCTATATCTACGGGTATTGAAACCTTTAAATACCGAATAACCGTTTCAACAAACAGTAATTCAGCATCTTCACCTTTAAGATGAACCAGATCCTGAATAGCCTTAAGATAGAAGTTATGCGCTTCGTTGAACTGAAATTGTTTCCTGCATCGATTTCCTGTTTCTACCAATTGCCGACAACCTTCCAAATTGTTATTGATTTTTAAAAGGTGCCCCCCTAGCAGCTTATCTGCCGCTGAAAGTTCAGGAATCTCCCGCAATAATATTTTTACCGCCTGCTCATGGAAATATTGCTTATCATCCGTGGATATTTTCTCATAAAGGAAGTTTTTTTGTCGGACGTCTATACATTGAAAAAACCCTGGCTTTGTTTGCTGGAGCCAACTATTTTTCACCCCTTTTTCCATTGCGGAAATTATAACAGACGCTTTTTCATGAGTCATTTCCTGTAACCAATCAATTGAAAACTCACCATTAAATATGGAAGACAGTGCAAGAATGTCTGTTGTTTTCCTCTTTGCAACCTCCATGTTTTCTGTAATTCGATGAATGATATTTTTTGTTGGGACTGATTTCATAAATTCCTGTTTAAATGAAAAATAATTTCAGTTATAAGCGAATAAGCAATCGAACACTGAAATTTCTTAATGATAGGTACATATTCACTTGAGATAATCTTGATTGGCTTTATGCAATACTATTTTAACCAACGAATATTCGTCAACTGGTTTGACACCAAATATAGTCTAAATACCAATATTCGTATCGAAATCAATTGACTTTCTAACATGAACATATATATTACCCGCAAGATTTCAACGACTTAATTTTCGCAGCCATACTGGCATATTTTTAGCAGTACAAGGAGAATGATTATGGAAGATCACAGCTTTTTTATAGTAACATGGATGACTTAAGCATTTAGAGAACAATTCTCCGTTCAATCTGCTCCTGTTGTACTATCGTTCAAAATCCCTGATCTTTTGATAATGTATATTTTCTATCTACAATTTAGAAAAGGCTTGATGTTATTTTTCCATTTGCATCTACCCATTTAATCGAATAAATCAATGGGCAATATCGCAATAAGAGACTGACGTTGGGCGAATAATAAAAATTGTTTTTAACTATTTTCGGATAATGACGATTAATAAATATCTTGACAATGTTTACTTTTTTTATTAGCTATTTTCCATGAACAAAGGTATAGTCAAGCTCGAAACATCATCCTTTTTTCGGTATTGCACCAAACCGAACGTTTAATTATCATGCATCAACTATTATAAATAACATAATTTCCGGGAGGTACGGTTCATGGATATGAAGAGGGAATACTTCGAAGATGTCCGATTATTTAGCTCAGGTACTGTTGTTTTTTGGTTCATTGTTTTGATTGGCGGCCTGATCGCATACCCTCTCCTCCTTCCGAACTATTACGTTTATATGGCAAACTATATGGCAATTAATGTCATTGTTGCCATCGGTTTGAATTTACTGGTTGGATTTACCGGACAGATCTCGCTGGGACATGCCGGATTCTTCGCAATCGGTGCCTATGGAACCGTTGCGCTGATGTCATTGGTCGGATTGCCATTTGTCCTTGCACTGCCACTCGCTGGCCTGATTGCAGCAGGCTTTGGATTTCTGATTGGATTCCCGGCCTTGAGACTGGAAGGCCCCTACTTGACCATCGCTACGCTGGGATTTGGTCTCACCATCACCCTGATCATTGGAAAAATCGAGATTTTCGGCGGGCGGAATGGACTACATGCACCCGATCTTACTGTCTTTGGCTGGCAAGTCAAAACAGATACAGACTTCTATTATTTACTGATCCCCATTACTGTATTTTTAGCCTGGTTCGCCAGGAATCTGATTCGGACAAAAATTGGAAGAGCTTTTGTTGCTATTCGCGATGCCGATGTAGCAGCAGAAACCATGGGTGTAAACCTGGCGTACTACAAAACACTCTCTTTTGCGATCAGTGCTTTTTATACTGGAGTTGCCGGTGGACTTTATGCCTTTGTACTGCGGTTTATTGAACCAGAGCTCTTCAGCATGATCATGTCAATTACCTTCCTGGCCTTTATCGTTGTAGGCGGTTTAGGATCTATCATGGGAGCAGTTACTGGAGCCTGCCTCATCTCCTGGCTAGACTTGCAACTTCGAAATATTCTTGATGTACCCTATTTAGGTGAATGGTTGAATGACCTATCCCAAAGTTACTTTTCAATCACAGGGGTTTCCAATATTCAATATATCGTGCTGGGGCTGATCATGATCCTCATTATGTTATTTGAACCGCTGGGGTTATTCGGCTTCTGGATACGCTTAAAAAAATACTGGATGACCTGGCCATTTTAGACTGTCAAATACTGTTTTCTGCGTTTGATCATAGAAAACAAATTCAGGATACTAATGCTCGTCAAGCGAGTACTGATAAGAGTTCGGTTTAACCGGGCTAACCAGGCAATAGTTTCAATATATTATTCAGAAATTTTTAACTAAATACAAAGGTAAATCATGCTTGATTTTTTTCAGATGATTATCAGCGGTCTTGCTGTCGGTAGCACGTATGCGCTGATGGCTTTAGCAATGGTCATCATTTACAAAACATCTGAAGTGGTCAATTTTGCACAGGGTGAAATGGGACTGGCATCTGCCTATTTCACATTTATGATTTTAGAATTCTACGGATTTTCTTTTATTTCCGCTTTTATTCTGGCTTTTTTCTTCTCTTTGGCACTGGGAGCATTCCTGGAGTTTGCCATCTTAAGACGAGCCAAAGAGCCTAATCTGCTGGGGCTGATTATTATTACCATCGGGATAGAATTTATCATACTTGGATTGGTTTCATGGAAATTTGGAGCTGACCAACAGATTTTCCCTTTTCCCATCGGACCCTATGATAGCGTAGAAATAGCGGGTACTTTTCTCAGTTCATTGGAGCTATTATCCTTTGTAATTGCCATCATCGTCATGATTGTGCTTTTTATATTTTACCGTTTTTCCAAAATGGGAATGGCCATGAAGGCAACGCAACAAAATCCCATAGCAGCCAGAATTATGGGAATCAGAACCAAACGAATCATGATGCTGACCTGGGGAATTTCTGCAATGGTTGGCTGTACAGCGGCCTTACTCACTGCACCGATACTCTTAGAACCCTTCATGATGTGGGGTCCCATGCTGAAGGGGTTTTCAGCAGCCGTCCTGGGTGGTATGACATCACTGCCAGGCGCTGTTGCCGGCGCCTTTATTCTGGCGATTATAGAAAATCTATTTGGAGGTTATATTTCGATTGAATTTAAAGCAGTCGTAGCTTTTGCTATCATTGTTCTCGTGTTGTGTTTCAAACCCAGTGGTCTGTTTGCCAAACATTATGTGAAAAAGGTTTAAGTCAATGGGTTTTTTAAAATTGTTAACCAAAAGAGGAGAGAGCTGATGAAAATAAGATTATTTGTTTTTTTAAGTGCACTAATTTCCGTACTGATCTGCTTTACCGGTTTTGCAATTGCTGAAGAGGGTATCACAGACACAGAAATCCATATTGGGTCATTCGGGCCTCAGACAGGACCGGCAGCTGCATGGGGTGCTGTCCCCCGCGGTTCAGAGGCTTATTTTAAAATGATCAATGACGAAGGTGGAATTCACGGTAGAAAAATTGTCTATCACTACTTTGATGATGGTTATAACCCAGCCAAAACCAAAGCGGGTGTGAAACAGTTACAGGAAAGCGATCATAGCATTTTTTCCTGGATTGCAGGTGTCGGCTCAGCCCCAGGAATGGCAATTAAGGGATATTTAATGGATCGAAAAATTCCGTGGATTGCCCCATCTGCCGGCTCTTATGCCTGGGTCAATCCTCCACAAAAATATCTGTTTGCCTCTTATCCACTTTATATTATTGAGGCGAAAGCATTGGTTAAATATGCAGTAGAAACACTAAAAAAGGGAAGAATTGCCATCATTTATCAAAATGACGAATACGGCAAAAACGGACTGGCCGGTGCAAAGGCTCAACTTGCAAAATATGGCATGAAACTGGTTGTTGCAATTCCTCAGAACCTTTCAGATACTGATTTCAAACCTTATGTATCCAAACTGATCAAGTCAAAAGCTGATACAGTACTGTTATGGACGGGTCCGGGTGGAGCAGCGCGAACTATTGGAACCGCCTATGCTATGAAATTTAAGCCTCAATTTATGAGTACCAGTACATTGTCCGACTCTACTTTTATGTATAAAATCACTAGAGGCTTGTGGGCAGGCGTCATTACCGCCTCCTTCGGTGAATCCCTGGACTCTGATCTTCCAATTCTAATAAAATATCGTAAAGCGTTTGATAAATATGCCAAAAAAGGTGAGAGATGGGGAACCTTCTTCTTGGCTGGCTATGGATATGCCGAGCCACTGGTTGAAGCATTGAAAAGAGTGGGAAGAAACCTCACGCGCGAAAAACTGGTTTACGAATTAGAACATTTGAAGAATTTTCAGGGTAGCCAGGGTATAATTAACTTTAAACCATTTGATCCGAATGATATATATTCACGTCAAGGCCAGAAATCGACTTTGATTTTTCAATGTATCAAAGGTGGAAAAGCGATAAAACTATCCGATTGGATAACACCTGAATTTGACCCTAAAGAGTTGGACCATTAGAATCAGGAGATACATAAAGGGAACATGTCCTCTGGTTTTAAAAATCGAACAAGTACCAGGAAAGACCAGCCATTTTTCAACTAATTTTTTGGCTGGCTAACCTGATTATAAAACTTTTCACCCATTTACACCAAATATGACTTTTTTCTCAGTAGACAATCTAGGGATCGCATTCGGTGGCTTACAAGCACTGGATGGGATCAAGTTCGAGATAAAACAGGGAGAGATCTTTTCAATCATTGGTCCCAACGGTGCTGGAAAGACAACCCTATTTAACTGTATTAACGGGATATATCGTCCGGGAAATGGAACCATCACCTTCCAGGATAAGAATATCACCGGCCTGAAACCGGATAAAATTGCCAGACTCGGAATTGCCAGAACCTTTCAGAATATTGAACTGTTCAACAACATGAACTGCATGGAGAACATCATGTTGGGTCGGCATGTGTTTATGAAAACCGGTATTTTGAGGGGTGGTTTGATGTGGGGGAAAAATTCCTTTGCAGGAAAAGAAGAAGCCCAACATCGAAAGAAAGTCGAAGAAATTATCGACTTATTAGATTTGCAGGCAGCCCGAAATCAATTTGTCGGTGGTTTGCCTTATGGTATACAAAAGCTGGTAGAATTAGGACGGGCTCTGGCGTTAGAGCCGAAACTCTTACTATTGGATGAACCTTGTGCTGGAATGAACTCCGAAGAAAAGCAGGATATGATATTCTGGATCAAGGACATTCAGGAAGAACTTGGAATCACAATCCTGCTCATTGAGCATGATATGAAGATGGTAATGGATATTTCAGATCGGATTTTGGCGATTAACTTCGGTAAACCAATTACTGAAGGTAGCCCTGAAGACGTCCAAAAACATCCAGAAGTTTTGAAAGCATACTTAGGGGAGGAAGACGACATTGACCACGTTGCTTGAAATAAAAAACATAGAAACCTATTATGACCTGATCTATGCGATCCGTGGTGCTTCCCTAGCAGTAGAAGAGGGGACAATCACGACCATTTTAGGAAACAATGGTGCCGGGAAATCGACCATTTTAAAAACCATGATGGGATTAATAGAGGACCAGCCTGACAAAGGAATAATCGAATTTGCAGGTAAGCGTATCGAAGGTAAAGATACTGAAGATATTGTCCGAATGGGCATCTCTTATGTGCCGGAAGGCAGAGCAGTATTTAACGAGTTAACCGTCAGGGAAAACCTGATGATGGGCGCGTATACAAGAAAAGACCAGAAAGAGATCAAAAATGATATCGACAAGATGTTTGGTTATTTCCCAATTTTATCAGATCGGGTTAACCAGTTTGCAGGTACACTCTCTGGAGGGGAACAGCAAATGCTGGCCATAGGCAGAGCTTTAATGAATCGACCAAAACTACTTTGTCTGGACGAACCCTCATTAGGACTGTCACCGATCCTGGTTAAGGATATCTTTAAAATTATCAAAGATATCAACAAGGAAGGCGTAACTATTTTATTAGTTGAACAAAACGCTAAAATGGCGCTGTCCAATTCGGACTTCGGTTTAATTTTAGAAAATGGACGGTTTGTCATGAAAGGGAAATCATCCGATCTGTTAAACGATAAGGATGTAAAAGAATTCTACCTTGGAGTTCGCTCTGAACAATCCGCGAAGGGATATCAGCGTTGGAAACGGAAAAAAGCTTGGAGATAATCAGGTGATAAATCAAACAGTACCTATACTATTTAAAAAAACCGTCGACAAATACCAGGACAGAGTCGCCCTCAGGCATAAAAAGTTTGGCCTCTGGCAGGATATTTCCTGGAACGAGTACTATAAAAGAGCAAAATATATTGGTTCCGCACTGGTTTCCATGGGATTGGAAAAAGGCCAGTGTGTAGCTATTATCGGCGATAACTGCACAGAATGGGTGATCGCAGATATCGGAATTCAATGTGTGGGTGGTGTTGCCGTTGGAGTATACTCAACGAATGCCGCTCCCCAGGTTGAATATACGGTTGACCATTCAGAGTCAGCGTTCTTTTTTGTGGAAAATGAAGAGCAACTGGACAAATGGTTTAGTTTTCGGGATCGCGTGCCTAATTTGAAAAAAGTCATTGTGTGGGATCTGGAAGGTCTGAGAGATTTTGAAGACCCCATGGTGATGACTTTTGATGAATTACTGGAAGTGGGAAAAAGTGTCAGCCAGGAACAGCCTGACCTGTTTGAAAACCGAATGAACGAAATTAAACCGGAAGATCTATCTGTTTTAATATACACATCCGGAACGACAGGTCCGCCAAAGGGCGCTATGTTAACTCACAATAACGTCACCTGGATGGCAAATGCGCTGGAACGGACCAACCCGATGTTTGACACGGATGAAGTGATGTCTTTTTTACCGCTTTGCCATGTCTTTGAACGAATGTTCTCTGTATTCGGTCATATGGTCATGGGTTACGTCGTTAATTTCATTGAAAGCCCGGATACCGTCACTCACAATATGATGGAAATTTCGCCCACAGTGGGATACGCCGTTCCCAGAGTTTGGGAAAAATATGCATCCACCATTCATATCCGTATGTCGGATGCCACCTGGGTTAAAAAAATAGCCTACAAGGTTTGCTATGGAATTGGCAGAAAACGGGCTACCTTAAAAATGAATTTCAAACCCGTACCAATACTGCTGGAATTACAATACCAACTGGCTTACTTCACTGTCTTTCGTAAACTGAAGGAGCGCTTGGGATTCGATCGTATGCGAATTGCCTACTCCGGTGCTGCCCCGATCTCAGAACAAGTCCTTCTGTTCTTTCAATCCATTGGTATCAACATGATCGAAGGCTATGGACAGACAGAAAGTTCTGGAGTTACCTGTGCTTCCACCGCTGGACATGTAAAGTTTGGTACTGTCGGCCCACCGGTACCCGGAACAGAAGTTAAAATCGCTGACGATGGCGAGATTCTGGTCAAATCCCCCTCTGTTTTCAAAGGATATTACAGGAATCCCGAGTCAACTGCCAAAACCATTATTGATGGCTGGTTATATTCCGGAGATATTGGCGAAATTGATGAAGATGGCTACATAAAGATTACTGACCGGAAAAAGGATATTATTGTCACCGCCGGTGGTAAAAATATTACGCCTCAATACATTGAAAACAAGTTGAAGGCCAGTCCCTATATTAATGATGCGATTGTCATTGGGGATAAGCGAAAATACCTATCCACCCTAATCATAATTGATGAAGACACCGTTGTAAAATACGCTCAGGATCATAAAGTACAGTTTTCAACCTACCGGGATTTAACTGAGGCAAAAGAAATCAACCTGTTAATCGAAAATGAGATTAAACTGGTGAATGAAACGTTATCTCGGGTCGAACAGCCCAAGCGATTTAAAATCCTCCCCAAGAGGCTGTATGTTGAGGACGGAGAAGTCACACCCACCATGAAAGTCAAGCGAAGTTTCGTCCATAAAGCATTTAGTGATTTAATTGAAGGAATGTATTAAGAACGCCTTTAATCAGCAGTATCAAACCGGATTTTTAAAAATTACCCCGTCTGATACTGCTCAAATCGCACGATACCTAGTGTTACTATGCTATGGTTCCCCCAATTCATTGTATATCAACCCTGAGTTCCCTCCTACGGCTTTTCATTGAATGAGTTTTTGCGTTTCCTAAAATACCATACCTTCGGCACGGCGACAGATGTACAGGTTTAACTTTTTTTTTCGTTCTCCCATTGACCAAAATGCTGAATAAGGATTTAATAAATATTAGAAGATAGCACTGCTGACGTGTTCTCAACTTTTAAAAAAAATCAAAGCAAAACCAATGGTAACAATTAGAAAAGATCATCCCCTCATCACCGATGGAAAAATCGATATAGATAGCTGGTTATCAGGGATTAGCAAGATTACGGGTAAAAACGACAACAGTGATCTAAAAACTGCAACTGAAATCGCAGCAGAAATCGGAGCAAATCAATATCTGCCCACCGGCATCAGTTGTCTCCAGCAGGGTGCAATGATGTCAGAAATTCTCACCACCCTGATTCAGGATGGACCCTCATTGTCTGCGGCAATGCTGTATAATTGTGTTCGGGAAAATCTGATTTCCATAGATGAGGTCAGTGAAAAACTATCCCCTGAGGTTGCTGAACTGATCACCATCACCAATCAGATGGATGCCTTTCATACCCTTGGGGAAGATCGAAGTGTCAATATTAAAGATAAAATACAAATCGAACGGCTACGAAAGATGTTGCTGACTCTGGTGAAAGATATTCGAGGCATTTTGATAAAACTGGCTGATGTCACCTGTATTTTAAGTAATGCCAAAAATTTACCCCCAGAGGAACAGCACCGGCTTGCTACCGAAACAGAGGCGATTTATGCTCCTTTAGCCAATCGATTGGGAATCGGACAACTCAAATGGGAACTAGAGGATCTGGCATTTCGCTATCTGGCACCCAATACCTATAAAAATATCGCCAAACAACTATCCGATAAACGTTTAAAACGACAGGAATACATTGATCAGGTCATTGAAACTTTTAGTGAGGCCCTTAGAGAACAGGAAGTTAAAGAATTCAATGTCACGGGTCGGGTAAAACATATTTTCAGTATCTGGAAGAAAATGAGGCGTAAGGATGTCTCATTTGAAGATATTTATGATATTCGAGCGGTTCGGGTGCTGGTTAATAAAATCGGAGACTGTTACGCCGTGCTTGGGGTTGTCCACTCCCTATGGAAACATATACCCAAAGAGTTTGACGACTATATCGCATCTCCCAAACAAAATGGTTATCAATCACTGCACACTGCGGTGATTGGACCCAAAGGAAAAGTGTTGGAAATTCAAATCCGAACCCGTCAAATGCATCAGGAATCGGAACTGGGTGTCGCAGCACACTGGCGCTATAAAGAGGGTGGGAAGGAACAGCAGGAATCTTTACTGGTAAAACGGGTTGCCTGGCTGAAACAACTGGTTGAATGGCAGAAAGACATCACCAATGACGAAGAATTTGTTGAAGAGGTCAGAAGTGAAGTTTTACAGGATCGTGTGTACGTCTTTACCCCACAGGGAGAGGTTTTGGATTTACCGATGGGATCAACACCGATAGATTTCGCTTATAATATTCACAGTGAAGTCGGTCATCGTTGTCGGGGCGCCAAAGCGAACGGACGATTGATTCCCCTGAATCAGCCATTAAAAACAGGTCAACAGATTGAAATCGTTACCGGAAACAAATCACAGCCCAGCCGGGATTGGATGATCCGTCATAACGGTTATATTCATACCAATCGGGCAAAATCTTATATCCATCGCTGGTTTAAACAACAGGATTTCGATAAAAACCTGGCAGATGGAAAAGCGCTTCTTGATAAAGAACTTAAACGGATTGGAATTCGCAATGTCAGTTATGAAGCTTTGAGCAAACGATTTAAATTTGATTCTCAGGATAAATTCCTTGCGGCGTTTGGTGCCGGTGATCTCCGTGTCATTCAAGTCCTTAACTCCGCCCAATCTCTGGTTAAAAAAGAGGATAAGGTCCAAATTGAATTACCCGTTGTAACGGAAGAAAAAAAGGTCAGAAGAAATATAAACGATATCAACGTCTATGGTGTCGATAACCTTTTGACAATCATGGCTAATTGCTGCAAACCGGTTCCGGGTGATTCAATTATTGGTTATATTACACAGGGACGCGGCGTTTCGATTCATCGAACTGATTGTATAAACTTAAAAGCATTGAAAAAAAGTAACCCCAATCGAATAATTGATGTCAATTGGGGAGAAAAGGCGGCAGAGAATTATCCGGTAGATCTGCTGGTGAATGCCTATGAAAGAAATAATTTATTTCATGATATCAGCAAAGAACTGGCAAACGAATCGGTAAAACTAGTAGGAATGAAAACCAGCCAGAATCGCCCGGATGACACCATCGACATGCACCTGATGGTCGAAATCAGCAATTTAAATAGTCTGGGTCGGGTACTATCCAAGATTGCGCAAATTCGCAATGTGGTATTCGCCGTGCGAAAATGATGAAATATTGATGATCAGGTATTAATTTTTACAGCTGATGTCAGTTTTTTCCCTATCCATTCAGTGTCATTGAAAATGCAAATCAGTTGACGATGTCTGCAACAATGATTTATGATAAATCTTCTGGTATTTTTATTACCTGATTTCATATTTTATTCAAATCAGCTTGTTCTTCAAAGTACCATTGAAAAATAGCGAATAACACATTAATGGAAGATAGTTTTCAAGAAACCGATCTGTTCAAAGGACTATCCGTTGACCAGTATAGCGAAATAATCAAAAGCGGTTATCACCAGACGTTCAAGCCCCGAGATATTTTGTTTCATCAGGGTGATCCCGCTGAAAAACTTTACATGGTTAATACCGGGCGTCTGAAACTGACTAAGCTCAACGAAAAGGGCAAGGAAGTAATCTTTCGATATATCAGTGCTGGCGAATTAACGGCAGCCATTTCGAGCCTTAAAGACTGGGACTATCCAATGACGGCAGAATCTGTTGAAGCTTCAGAGGTTACCAGTTGGGATAAGGTAGCCATTTTCAAGATGATAGAAATTTATCCCACCATCGCCCTCAATCTATTAAATATTGTTCTGGTGAGAATTGACGATGTTCAGCACCGTTACCTGGAACTTTGTACCGAACGCGTCGAACAACGCATCGCTCGTTCCTTGCTGCGCCTGATGCGGAGTGCGGGTAAAAAAACACCTGAAGGTATTCGTATCGACCTTCCCCTCAGTCGGCAAAATATTGCGGACTTCTCAGGAACGACTCTTTTTACAGTAAGCCGCACCCTCAGTGCCTGGATAAAAAAAGATTGGATCAAATCAGGTCGTGAAAAAATCACGATTACGAATCCCCATTCCCTTGTACTATTTTCTGAAAACGGATAATAGTTCCCGTTTCAAAAATCCTTATTTGCGTTAGCGCAAAGACACTGGATAAAATTCAAGTTAGATTGAGATCAACATTAGCAAAAAGACTAGAGCATCAGTCAATTTTTCAATAAATTTCGAGAGTTTTAACCATCCCCGAAAGGGAAACCAACGTGAAGCGATGATCAAAAAAGAGGTTATAAGTTCAACCACAATCGTAAAAGAACTCCTGGCATGCCACCCGCAAACCCAACAAGTTTTTATGGATCAAGGATTATTGTGTGCGGGTTGTCCCACAGAGGCTTTTCATACGTTGGCAGATGTCGCCCATGAGTATAATCTGGATATAAACCAATTGCTCCAGACCATGAATGAAGCTATCAGATATAACGAAATTTCATGACAATTTTTTATTTTTTGAAAGCTACGGATTGAATCCTCAAAAGAATGCTTTGTCCAGAGAGATTCATTTTTTTAAAAAACGACCGATAAACCCATTAAGGAGTTTTATAATGTTTTGTTTTCAATGTCAGGAAACTGCAAAAAATACCGGCTGCACCGTCAAAGGCGTCTGCGGCAAACAAGGAGAAACAGCCGACTTGCAGGACTTGTTGATTTTCGTGCTCAAAGGAATTTCAATTTATGGCGAAAAGCTCAAGGAGCTGGGTGCTGCTGATCGTAGTAATGACGACTTTGTTGTCCAGGGACTGTTTGCCACCATTACCAATGCCAATTTTGATGATGTCCGTTTCACGACTTTAATTCAGGAAGGTCTGCAACGAAGAGATAAAATAAAATCAGCCTTTCTGGCTGCCTACAAAGAAAAAAATGGCAGTGATTTTACTGATACCTTACCAGAAGCTGCAGATTGGACGACGGGTGATACCGCCACTTACGCAGAAAAAGCCAAAGCAGTAAGCCCTCTTGCCACTGAGAATGAAGATGTCCGTTCACTTCGGGAATTGTTAATCGTCGGCCTGAAAGGAGTCGCTGCCTATGCCGATCACGCGGCTGTGCTAGGATATAAGAAAGCAGAGATCAATGACTTCATGATGGAAGCACTGGCTTCAACCACGAAAGATCTGTCAGTGGACGAGATGATAGCCATGGTGATGAAATCGGGTGAGTTTGCCGTTACTACTATGGCCCTGCTGGATGAAGCGAATACCACAACCTATGGCAACCCGGAAATCACCGAGGTTAATCTTGGCGTGGGAACCAAACCCGCGATTCTGATCTCCGGTCATGACCTCAAAGATATGGCAGAATTGCTAGAGCAAACAAAGGGAACAGGAGTCGATGTATACACCCATGGTGAGATGCTGCCGGCCAATTCCTATCCCGCTTTCAAAAAGTATGACAATTTTGTGGGTAACTACGGTGGATCCTGGTATCTACAAACAGATGAATTCCAATCCTTCAACGGACCGATTCTACTGACCACCAACTGCCTGGTACCCTTGAAAAAAGCGAATACATACCTGGACAGATTATTTACCACCGGAATGTCCGGTTATACGGGAGCAAAACATATTGCTGACAGGACTGAAGGTGGCGCCAAGGACTTTTCTGAAATCATTGAATTGGCGAAGAAATGTGCTGCTCCAACTGAAATCGAAACCGGAACATTAGTCGCCGGATTTGCTCACAATCAAGTATTAGCCCTGGCTGACAAAGTGGTGGATGCGGTAAAATCAGGCGCCATTAAACGATTTGTAGTAATGGCTGGCTGTGACGGACGTCAGAAGTCAAGAAGCTATTTCACCGAAGTTGCAGAAAATCTGCCAAAAGATACCATCATTTTAACCGCCGGTTGCGCAAAATACCGCTACAACAAACTTGACCTGGGTGATATCGGTGGCATTCCACGAGTGCTTGATGCAGGCCAGTGCAACGACAGTTACTCCCTGGCAGTTATTGCCTTGAAACTCAAAGAGGTTTTCGGTCTTGAAGATATTAATGACCTGCCCTTGTCATTTGACATCGCCTGGTACGAGCAAAAAGCGGTTGCCGTACTATTAGCCCTTCTTCATCTGGGATTTAAAGGCATTCGACTGGGACCAACGCTGCCAGCTTTTCTTTCTCCAACAGTCGCCAACGTACTGGTGGAAAATTTTGGTATCAAACCCATCGGTACCGTTGCCGATGATATCGCAGCAATGATGGCCGGGAATTAATCCCATAGGGGGACGTTGCTTCCTTTGAGTCCTTTACAATTTTGTTGTAAAGGACTCAAAGGAAGCAACGTCCCCCTACATTACACAAAGGTTAGAAATGAGAATAGCGTTTACCACACAAGGCACAGATTGGGATTCCAGGATGGATGCCCGATTTGGACGAACAGAGTATCTTTTCGTTTATGATGACGAAACAGAGAAAATTGATTATTTTGATAATAGGGAATCAGCAGATAAAGTTCATGGAGCAGGCCCATACACCGCAACAAATTTGTTTAAATTTACCCCGGATATTTTGATCACCGGAAACGGACCTGGAAAAAATGCTACATCTGCCTTGCGCCAATTGAAACTAAAAACATACGTCGGCGCTGGAGAAATGACAATTAAAGAAGCATATGAGGCCTATAAAAAAAGCACCCTGCCGGAATTTTAGTCCTTTTTGAAAATCAAAAAAGCACACACTGCATCGTTTGTATTATCTATTGTAGAATTAAATGATACAAATGAATGTCCCTCCTCTGTTACAATTCCTTATCAACACGAAGCACAGGGCAATCGCATGAAATTTTTTTCATCTCATTGCTATTGCCCTGACACGAAGCAAGATTGATATTGTACATCATCATTCAATTATGTATTCTTAAAACTAACATGTGATTGAGAGAAAAACAGTCAAGCAAAAAGGATTTTGTAAATATTTTCAGCTAATAAGGAGGTGATGAATGACTGATACAATATATGAAAAGAGAGATGACCTTGCCATAATAACATTGAATCGACCTGATAAACTCAATTCTGTAAAAATAGAACAACTTGAGGAACTGGTTAATCGTCTCAATACCTATGAACAAGATGACGAGGTCAGAGCCATAGTTATTACGGCTACCGGTCGTGGATTTTGCACTGGCGCAGACCTTACCGGCGGCGGTGGCAGACCTGATGCGAATACACCCATGGGGATGAAGCTGAGTACCCATATTTACAGCAGGGTTCCCTTTACTATTTCCAGCATTGAAAAGCCTGTTATCGCGGCTGTAAATGGTATAGCGGCCGGTTTTGGATGTAATCTAGCGCTTTGTTGTGACATGATTTATGCTGCCCAGGACGCAAAATTCATTGAGATTTTCGTCAAACGGGGTATGAGCCCTGATGGGGGTGGAACCTATTTTCTACCTAGACTGGTGGGTCTGGCTAGGGCAAAGGAGATTTTCTTATCTGGTGAACCCGTATTAGCTGAAGAGGCACTTAAAATCGGCATGATCAATAAAGTTGTGCCCAACGACCAGTTAATGGATGAAACCTTGAAATATGCAAAGCAGATTGCCAAAGCACCCACCCGTTCTGTGGGCATGATCAAGCGACTGCTCAATCGTTCATTCGATTCTGATTTACAGACACAACTGGAATTTGAAGCGGCATACCAAGGTCTTGCCACCAGTACGGGGGATATGATTGAGGGAGTGATGTCCTTTCTGGAAAAAAGGGATCCCAAATTTCAGGGGAAATAGATAAAGAGAGCTATCAGTGTTCAAGTGTCAGTAGTCAACGGCGTCGTTAATTGGGGTAGATGTGACGAGTACCCTGGTTTACTAAAAATGTAAATTTACAATTTTTTTATATATTCAAAGTAATATATTGCAGAGAAATTTTCACGATCAACCAGAAGTACTACGGAATGAATTCAACCGTCTATGAAAACGAAAGAGATATTGCGGCAATATCATCGTGGGCTTTAAACCTTGGATACAGGCGACAAGCAGGATCATCTTTTTCAGTATCTCGAATAAAGTCTTTCACATTTTGCAAACCTGACTCTTGAAAAAGTTTGACGAATAGAGCAAAATCCCGATCTACTTCCGGATCTCTGGAAGGAATTAACAAACCATCAGTAAAAATTATCAGATCACGAACTCCATTGAGTCTCTCTCGGCCGGACTTTAAAAAATCAAGGGCCTGATTTTCACCATTAAACACCCCATAGGAAACATTGGCATCCGTTCGAACACTTGTAATCTGATCTTTCAGGGCATTATGAATCGTCTCTGAGGTGTAATTGGCCATATGCTTCCACATGAGAAGCGTCTCTTTATCATGATTAAAGCCATCCACCAGGATTTTGTAGGAATCGTCTTCATAAATAGCCAGAATCAAACAGTCGCCGGTTTGGATCCATTCGAACTCATCCTCTTCAACCCTTACCACTGCAGCGCTCGTACTCCAGAGATTTGATTTTTTGGATGTATCAACCCCATTTTCGACCATGGCTTGATTGATGGCAAAATTGGCTTCTCCGGCTAAATTAATGAGTGAGTCACCATTCCGCTTAAACACTTCGCCTGCAATATTAGAAGCTAACAAGCCACCCGTTTTTCCGTCCTCGAATTTCAAACCATCGAGACTGGTCGATCCATCGAAGACACCAAATATATTCCCATTAACCAAGAGAAAGTCCTCGTTAATTAATCCTGTTCCTTTTTCCTGGATTTGATTTATTTTCATGTTTTGCAAAGTCATTGTTTTAATTCTTTGTAACTATTTTTCCTCCATTTTCTTTAAATTTTAGCTGTACTGTCCAATTCATTTTTTCTATCTAAAATTCATGTTATATAGAAAAAATGAATTATCATGAATAATTCTTTTCAATCCTCCAAAAAAACATTGCTTTTTATAATAAAATTGGTGAGACTTGCCTTGTACAAAATATCTGCCCATAGTTTTTTAAGGCCGTTACCGTACTTTTCTTAAGGATATTATGAATACCATGATTAATATTCCTATCTGGCTACTTGTTGTTTTAGTCATTCTCACATTGTGGTCAGTCCTCAGCCGAATGCTGATCCCCAGTGTCCGATGGTTTTTCCGCCGCAGGATTAACCGGGTCATCGATGAAATAGCCAACCATCTTGATTTGGGTTTCAGACCGTTTCAATTGACCAAAAGACAGGTATTAATTGACCGGCTTGCTTTTGACCCCAAAGTGATGGAAGCTCTGCAAAAAAAATCTGTTGAGCAGAAAATACCGCTGGAGGTACTACAGGCAGAAGTCATTACCTATGCCAAGGAAATTGTCCCCTCATTCAATGCTTATCTCTATTTTAGAATCGGATACTGGTTGGCAAAAAAAATTGCCCGAATGATGTATAAGGTGAGGGTGGATCGGGTAAACAATGAAATGCTGGAAAAGATCGAACGGGACTCTACCGTTGTATTCGTCATGAATCACCGAAGTAATATGGACTACATCCTGGTCGCTTTTTTAGCCATGGAACGAACAACACTTTCCTACGCCGTAGGAGAATGGGCACGGATCTGGCCACTTCAAACTCTGATTCGGGCAATGGGCGCATTTTTCGTCAGAAGGAACTCCGGCAATTCTTTATATCGACTTGTTTTAGAACGATATATCAATATGGCCACCCGAGAAGGGGTTTGTCAGGCAGTGTTTCTCGAAGGAGGCCTTTCCAAGGATGGTTTTTTGAGAACCCCCAAGTTTGGTTTAATCGATTATATGTTGCGATCATTTGACATGGAAACCGACCGAAATGTTGTTTTTATCCCGGTTGGAATAAACTATGACAGAACAATTGAAGACAGAAGCCTGCTCAGAGGACTCGACCCGATAGCCAAAAAACGTAGTCTGAGATTTGTCTTAAAAACCACGATGGGATTTATCATTCGTAACTTTTATCAAATGGCCAGAGGAAGATGGAAACGTTTTGGTTACGCCTGTGTCAACTTTGGAGATCCCATATCGGTCAAGGCGTTTTCTGAACAGGAAGGTATCAGTTTTAATAACCTGACCAAAGAAGAACGGTTCAAGAGCGTTGAAACGTTATGTAAGCATTTAATGCGGTCCATTGAAGAAGTTGTACCAGTTCTACCCATCGCGCTGGTTGCATCCGTTATCATCCGGTTTCAAAAAGAGGAGAAAGCACTTTCTGAAATAAAAGCAGGGATCGTTGAGTTGATTGAAGCGCTAAAAGCTAACGGGGCCCTTATCTACTATCCCAAGCACAATTTCGAAATGTACATCGGCACCGCTCTGGAAATGCTGAAAATCCGGCACATGGTCCTGGAATCCAATAAAAAGTGGCAGGCAAACCCCAAAATGATAGATATCTTAACCTATTATGCTAATTCGATTCTGCACTGGAATCAAAGCAATCAGCAATCAACCCTGTCAAAATAAAGAACCGATCTTAAATCGACCAGATAGTGAGGCATCATAAAATCTGCCTCACTCTGACTCTATTCACTAATACTTGCCAAAGTCATCATCATCGAGCACAATTTGAGTTGGCTTCTTCTCTGGTGTTGCCTTTACAGGTTTTGGAGCTTCAGTCTGAACTGCGGCCTGGATCGGCTTAACAGGAGTAGGTTTGGCCGGTGCCTGTCTGGAAACTACCGGTGGGACGACTTTCGCTTGAACCGGTTTAGGAATAAATTTTCTTTGAGCCGGACGAGGCGCTTGCTGCAACAATCTTGGGGAAGAACCAGGCTGGGGATCCACCGGTTGCACATTTGCCGGCCTGCCTTGGGTAGTTTGTTTTAACTTAAATCGGCTGACCATATTTTGAAGAGATTCAGCTTGAGTTTTTAGTTCCTCAGCAGCAGCAGCGGTCTCTTCAGAAATTGATGAGTTTTGTTGCACAACGTCATTCACCTGCCCTAAACCTTTACTAATCTCTTTCACACCGCCACTTTGATCTCTTGAGGCGATAGAGATTTCACCCACCAGATCGTTGACCTTTTCGATACTTGCCACAAACTCTTTCAGATCAGTAGCTGTTTGATCCGCGTTTTTCACCCCTTTATTTACCACATTAATTGAAGATTCAATCAGTGTCGTCGTATTTTTTGCTGCCTCAGAACTGCGGGATGCCAGGTTTCGGACTTCTTCTGCAACCACCGCAAACCCTTTGCCGTATTTCCCCGCTCGTGCGGCTTCAACCGCTGCATTTAATGCCAGCAAATTGGTTTGAAAGGCAATTTCATCAATAACCTTAATCACTTTCGAGACATCGTTACTGGTATCATTGATCTGTTGCATGGAAACCAGCATCGCCTCCATCTGCTCATTACTTTTTGTAATCTCTGTCATTGCCTGATTGGACAGTTGCTGTGCCTGCATCGCGTTTTCTTCATTGTTTTTGGCCACACCATCAATTTCGTTAACTGAAGAAGATATTTGCTCAATACTGGCTGCCTGTTGAGTAGTACCGTCAGCTACTGACTGTGAGGCTATATTCAATTCCAACGATGCTGACAGGATTTTACTCGCATCACTGACTACTTTCGCCAGAGTGCCACTTAACATCGCCAGAGCTTTATTAACGGTCGGTTTTAATTGTCCCAGCTCACCTTCCAGTGTAACGGAAATTTCCTTGGAAAGATCACCTTCCGCTACCGCATTCATTACCATATTCGCTTCATCCAATAATTGCTTTTGATCTTCTGCGGCTTTTGCTGAAAGGTCCCGTTCTTGCTCAAACTTCTGTGCATTATTTTTACTGGTCAATTCGAAAAGAATACCAGCTATGGTAATATTGACCAGTAAGGTGATCACTGAAAATAAGACTTTGCTATTGTCTGCTACTTTACCCACATCATACCCATTCACCGTCATTACATTAATAGCAATAACTGTACAGAACCCGATAACCGTCCAGACAATACCAGCGCGAAAGCCGGTCAATAAAAGTGCAAACAGAGGGATCATGGTGTAACTAAACATTGTTCGAGACAAAAGACCACCACTTTTTAAAACTACTACTGTCATCAATACATACCCTATAATTATTAAAAGTGATCCACAGACCAGCACCGAACCTGCTTTTTTCATAACCACAATCGTTATTACAATCAAACTTGCTATAATAAATTTAAAAGCCATGTATCCTGCTGTATCATTCATAAGAGAAGCTGGTATAATAAGCGTCAGCATCATTAATAACAATAGAAAACTACTGGCAATAATTATCCGGGCTCTATTTTGATTACTGTAATCATTTTGAAGCTCATCCGGTATAAAATGATCAATAAGAGAAACTATTTTCACAAAAACCTCGCAAATATACTGATTTCAGATATTAGTCTATCTGCCTAAATTTATTTGACTTAAACAAGATAAAGTTAATTTTTTAATTATGTATGGACAAATCTTATGGCATATAAAATCTTGTGTCAAACCAATATCAAGCGAAAAAGATGTCATTTTATCCTGATTCCCTCATTCAAATGACGCTCATCAGAGGCATCTCAAACAATGAATTATATTTTACAGTGCGGTTATCATCAGACTACTTTTCCATCCAATTTTAAAACCCCTTGACATTAATATTTTAACTTTTCAGAATTATAGACAGCATAACATTATTTCAAACGATAAAAAAGATAGATATCGCTCATTCACTTTACCAACAAATATTTCACCCTAATTCTGGGGTACCATTTTGACTAAATATAACAACAATATAGAGGTTGCTCTACCGGAGAAAAAATCATCCCTGTGAGTTAGAAACAGAGGTGATGGAGTGGTTCATCCATTCTATGAACTTCCGCCCGACACTGGAAGCCGGTAAAATCCTTGATTTGGATACCAGAACCATTTGTAAAATGTTAAATATAACCCCAACTGATGATCTCCTAAAATTATTCAACCCAAAGCTGTTGTTTTCACCCAACTATAATAAAATCAGACCCATTACTTCATTTTGTGAAGAGATGATCTCAATCGAAGAAGAATAAGCAATGCAAAGCACTCATTGGCAGTGGAAAGGTTTTCACGAACTAACCCATGAAGAGATATTCGATATTTTTGCTGTCCGACAAATTGTTTTTATTGTAGAGCAGAATTGCCCTTATCAGGATGTTGATCACCTGGATAAAGGCTCTTTTCATCTAATGGGGAAACGCCAGGGACAACTGGTGGCTTACGGACGGTTGAATCCTCCCAGGAGTCGCTTTAAAGAGCCCTCTATGGGACGCGTTCTAACAGTTAAATCCATGAGACATTTGGGACTGGGTCGTCAGATCGTTGCAGAAACACTGAAGAAATGCACACAACTATACGGAAGCAGTAGTATGAGAATCTCCGCACAGGTGTACCTGATTAATTTTTATCAGGAATTTGGATTTGAATCTTCAGGAGAGCCTTATGATGAAGATGGGATTGAGCATGTGGATATGGTAAGGAGCTAACTATAAATCGACTTACTTAATTTCACCTGTTCTTTTTTTTATCTGCAGGATAACCCAATTGAGCAACTTGGTGTCATTTTTAACATCTACCAACCCTTCCAGCGCTGTATGGGATATTTCTGCTCTTGCCATACTTTTATGTCCACCCGCAGAGCCAATCTGCCCAAAACTCTGTTGAGCAACCTTCCCGGCATTTCTTCGATAACCACCACATCTGAAGATAATGATCAATTTTCCATTGTATGATCCAGAGACAACGCTCCAAAATACATCTTTGACTCTTAATAGAAAGTCTGCGATTAAAACACAAGCATCCGGGCTCGTCACTTGTCCCACATTCGTAAACATCCACCCTTTTCGAAACTTTTTGTTTGCAAGAGCGTAGCTGTAGTATTTCAGAAATCGAGAAGGAATCTCTGCAATTTCTATTTTCTTAATTAAATATAAATTCGCAAATTTAAAAAGATATTGGAACGCTCGCAGATCTTCGATTAATGTTTGCTGTCCAAAGTTATTGGTGTCTGTCTTGATGGCATAAAACAAAGCTGTTGCCAGTTTCTCCGATGGTTTTATTTTCGCCGCACGAAGATATTCTGTCATCATGCTGGCAGTTGCGCCATAGGAGGAACGAATATCCTTAAAAGGCACTTCCCCGGTGGAATCTTTATGATGATCAATAATGACGTCAGTATTGAATTTTCCCAGAACTTCGTTGTGACCCGGCTGAGAATCGACCATGACAACTTTATCAAAATCCTTGGGATCGATGGTACTGACATGACGGAGTTTGATGCTTAATAATCGAATCATCGCCAGATTATCCGAGCGACTAATCACATTAATATGCGCAACTGTAATTCCGGCTACTTTCCGCCACAATAATCGCTTAACAGCCAACGCGCTGCCAATTGCATCAGGGTCTGCATTAATAACAATCAAGACGCGATGCTCGCTGGTAAACTGTTTGAAAAATTGATTTAATCGCTGGGTATTCGATATTGCCATATCTTGTGCTTTGTTATTGATAACCTGAAATTATGATGACAAAAGCTATTTGAGATTATTGCTTTCGTATAATCCCGTCATCATGTTTTCGGACATTATTCCATTAATTAATAAGATAAATCCACCTGATTTTATGCAACTTACTGAGCCAAGCTCAATTATTTAACAAAAAACGGGTGTTACTTACAGTATTGGCCTGTTAGATTTGTGTAAAAACATCCAGCAAAACTCAATTCCTGATTATGTACTATTCGCGTCCCACAATCCAGAAGGTTCAAAAATTATTAGTATGCAACCGCTAAAATAAGGGACACGTAACAAGTACATGTTCCCATTTTAGAGCTACCGTGTTAAAATAGCTTAAATTGTAAGATATAAATCTTATAAATTCAAGGTGATTAACTAAGAAACCCGCAAAACTGGCTGTTAATATTACAAAACCAGGAAACGTAAAGTAAATCAAAGAAACAAACTATGGAAGACAATTCGATCCCTGTTCAATTGATTGTTTATTGCAAGAATATGAAAAACCCAAAAGTGCAAAGACCTCGATTTGATCAAACCATTAAAGATGGTTTCTGGAGTCTGGTAAAGCATAAAGATGCAATCCAGCATGAAAACCAGTCAGTAACGACAACAACAGAATGGTCCAGAAATTTTCAAAGCCAAATGAGCCAAAAACAGATTATTAAAAAAACACGAAATCTTATCGTCCGTGCAGCAAAATATGCTGACATTCTGGATTTAAATTTCACCATTAGCACAGCAAACAGCCCCGCTGAAACCTTCTCACACCAGACATGAATGCCTTCTGAATATTTTAAAACCAAATTTTATCGATAGTTATTTTAGTAAGATGTGATAAAACCAGGATACACATGACGAATACCCCCCCTAATTTCGGCAAATTTTGATATTTCACAGCTGACTATAACCCAAAGACATTCTACCGGATACTCTGCCAAAGCATGTCTAAACAACTTGTTTAGATTGAATAATTGGGCTACGCTAAATGGTATGATTGTTCAATAATGTAGATACATCGAATCACTCAATTTTACATCATCACTGTTTTATCTAAAATTTAAAATTTGCTCTGTATGCCACTAAACCGATTTTTAGAACTAATCACAAAATGGACAGAACCACAAATCTCTGCAGATGAAAATGAACTAAGATACTGGCAGGATCGTATCTCATTTTCGTTTTTGTTGTTTGGTGTCGTTTTTGGGTTTCTCGTCTTGATTTTTAGTGTTCTTCTATCTATCAAAGAAGAACTCTGGGCGGTCGCATTTATTGATATTGCTATATATCTTTGGGTTATCATCCTTTTTTTTAGGCGGAGTATCTCCTATGTCGTTCGTAATACTAGCATTGTCGCTATATGTTATTTATTAGGGGTTACCCTTTTAGCAACCATTGGACCTTTTGGAGGGGCAGGCCCTGTCTGGCTGTTTTTTTTCCCTATCGTTGCAGGTCTGCTCGCAAATATACGATATTCAATTCTATCACTTTTTATTAATATCATCACATTGGTGGCCATTGGTTTTTTATTGTCCACTGACTGGTATGAGTGGCCAATTTCTCCTTCATATCCCACTGAAAAATGGTTTGTGCTGGGTTTAAATTTCATATTACTCAATGGGATATCCACAATTGCAATCACCCTATTTATTGGAAGCTTACGGCAATCCTTACAGGAAAAAAAGCTGACTTTGAATAAACTTGAAGATCAAAATATTCAGCTTCAAAATTCTAATCGCCAGCTGTTACAAGAAAGCAATGATCGAAAAAGAGCAGAAACTTCTCTGCTGAAAAGTGAAGAGGCGTTGAAAGAATCTGAAATAAAATTCGAAGAACTGGTCAATTTACTCCCCATTGCATATCTCTATATAGACAATCAGAACATTTTACGATTTGTGAATGACAAGGCCTTTGATTTTTTTGACATTTCCAGGACTCAGATCGGAAGTGAAATCTCCTGGGAAGATTTAGCATTGATCAACGTTAATGAGTTCTCAGACTTTAATCAGATCATCACCAATGCGCTTGAGGGAAAAGATAACAACTGGGCCGCCTTTACCTTTCTCAACAAAGAAAAGCAGGAAATTCCCGTCGAAACTTATATCTCCGCAGTCACAGAAGATGAAAGGATTACCGGCTATCAATTTCTAATTGTTGATATTTCAGATCGTCAGGAAAAAGAAAAATTAAGAAGAGAGAAGGAAGTTGCTGAGAAAGCAAATATTGCAATTTCTGAATGGGTTGACTTTATTGCTCATGAACTCAAAACGCCCACCACCGGCATCAGAGGATTTGCAGAAATCGGGATATACCATCTTAACAAACCAGTAATATCGAACACCATTACCAAAATTTCAGACAATGTATCTGTCTTAAAGAAAGGTAAAACAGAGACTATCTCTGATTTACAGAAGCATTTTAATCTTCTGAAAAAGGATTTAGATAAAAGGAAAGAAAAACTGATAGACTATTTAAAGACGATCATCTCTTCTGCAAACCGATTAACAAAACTGGTAAACGATTTGCTTGATCTCTCTAAACTTCAGGCAAAGAGTATGTCATTTAACAGAGAGAATTACAGTTTATTGGCAATCATTGAAGAGGCTCATATGGAAATGGAATCACTTTTAATAGAGAAGGGCCTGACCATTACAGTACAGCATAGTGATCTTCCTTTGAAAATTAAGTGTGATACCTTTAGAATTGGACAGGTATTCAGAAATCTATTTTCCAATGCCATTAAATTTTCCCCTTCCGGTAAACAGATCAAAGTTATTATCAAGCAAGCAGAAAACGTCCCGGAGCATCAGGCTTTCGATTTAAACACGCATGCCTTTCAAGTCAGTGTGCACGATGAAGGCGTTGGAATCCCTAAAGACCAACTCAATTCTATTTTTGAGAAATTTAAACAAAGTCGAAAAACACGGATAGGTGAAGGAACAGGATTAGGTTTACCGATTTGTAAGGAGATCATTATCGCCCATAATGGTATTATCTGGGCCGAGAGTGAAAAAGAACAGGGCACACAACTTCATTTTATACTTCCTTACGAATAATCCAGGGAAATACTACGGGTAAGGAATCACAAAACTAAAGGTCGCGCCTCCGTCAGCATTATTGACTGCCCAAATTTCCCCCTGATGGGCGATAATGATCTCCTTACAAATTGCCAATCCCAACCCTGTTCCACCAGCACCTGTCTTGGTTTTACTGCTCTGCGTGAACTTATCAAAAATAGCTTCCAGTTCGTCTTCCGGAATACCAATGCCATAGTCGTAAACAGATATCTGAATTGCAGGGATATTGGCATTTTTTTCACCCAAGCTACATTCGCTGAAAATAATATCAATCGATTTTCCTTCCGGGGTAAACTTGATCGCATTACAAATAAGATTTCTAAACACCTGTCCCATCGCATATTCATCACAACTGACCGTTGTACTTACGACGGGACTATTCAGGACCAAACTCAGTTTAGATTTTTCCAATGGATGAGCAAATTCAGGAAGGATATCTTGAATGATCTGATAGATATCATTCACTTTCATTTGATAGCACATTCTCCCGGCTTCAATTTTTGATAAATCCAAAAGATCATTTAAGAGAACCATCAAACGGTCAGCGGCTTTGCCTGTCTGAACAAAATAATGAAGAAGCTTCTCTTTGGGAGAGTCAATTTTTTCAACACCAAATTTCGAGTAACTTAAAATTTGATGCATGGGATTACGCAGTTCATGAGATATATTGGCCAAAAATTCTGACTTAGATTTATTTGCAGACTCCGCTTCTTCCTTTGCCCGGTTCAATTCAATGGTTCGCTCTTTTACTTTCAATTCAAGTTCATCACGAAGTTTTTTCAAAGCATCCTCGGCAATTTTTCTCTGTTTTCTCCCTTCTGCTTCTATCATTGCCCTTTCAATTGATGGCACAAGCCTGCTAAGCCTGTCCTTCATGACAAAATCCTGCGCGCCTGCCCTGATCATTTCAACCGCCAACTCCTCCCCAATCGCACCTGATACCAAAAGAAAAGGCAGGTCTGGGCTTATTCGCTGGGTTATTCTCAGCGCTTCCATACCGTTAAAACCAGGTAAGGAATAGTCACAAAGAAGAACTTCCCACTTTCCCTCTGCTAATACTTTTTCCAGATTTTTTGCGTTATCGACCCTGCGATAGGTTAAGTCATATCTGTTTTTACGGATGGTTCGAATGATCAACGCCGAATCGTCTTCAGAATCTTCAACCAATAAAACACGTAATGTTTTTTCCATTATTTTATTTTGAATTATACCGGTCCTTGATTCAATACCAGCCAATAAACACCTAACTGCTGTATTGCAATATTAAATTGTTCGAAGTTCACGGGCTTTAAAATATAACTGTTTGCCCCCAGTTTATAACTTTCAATTCGGTCGCGATCTTCAGTGGATGTTGTCAAAATAACAACAGGAAGCAGTTTTGTTTGCTCGTTAGATCTAATTTTCTCGAGAACTTCCAAACCGCTGAATTTGGGAAGATTCAGATCCAGCAATACCACTTCCGGCATTTTAGAGATATCCCGATCACTGTAGCTTCCGGTTCCGAATAGAAAATCAAAAGATGGGAAACGTTTCTAGCCCCAAAATAAATAGTATTCTTGGCAGATTATCAATGATATTTTCTCCGTAGCATATTAATCACATTCTACACTTCAAGACGAGTACATATCTCCCTATTTTAGCTAACTCGGACAATCCACCATTAAAATGATAAATATTCTATAAATTCATACCTTTTCCCAAACTTGAAAGGTACTTATGCTGATTATCAAGTCTGGTTCAACTGTCAAGCCTCCGAACGATTAAATCAGGGTATATGTACTTGTTACATGTACCCTGATTATTGCGGCACCAGAATGACCATCCAAGTTTACCCTGACACATGGGGATCAAACCTATCACCTACTGCCAGGAGAATGTAACTAACGAAGCAGGTCAGAGTATGATAAATTTAACATACCCCTTTCTTAAAAAATACAAAACCCTGAGTAGTAAACATCGTTTTTTGGATCTTCTCAATACCATTCTCAGCGCTGAAATTCCAATAAATTATCCACGAGCGCCTAGAGTTCTTCTTATATTATAAGAATAATGTTTATCAAATGTTGCGCAAATTGGTCAGTGCCGATTCCAATTGTACCTGTATTTCTGTATTATTAATAGCTCCTTTTTCCAAATCATAATTATCATGGAATATCGCAACGGATAAGTCTACCAACACCTGAGCGCCAAAAAAAGGTGCTGATTCTTTTGCAGTTGAAAGTACGCGGCTACCCCCTCCAGGCCCCTATGGATGTCGATAGCATGACGACAGGTTTATCCTGATAAACTTTCATATCAATGCGAGACGTCCAATCGTAAAGATTTTTGAACACTGCAGTGTAGGATCCATTATGCTCAGCAAAAGAAATCAATAGAGCATCCGCCTCACCTATTTTTTTATAAAACTGATGCGCCAGATCCGGAACCAATAATGGAAAAACCTTAGTATGAGTAGCCAACCTGGATACTTCAATATTTTTTTTCATATGGAATCATTGACAAATTTACGACGGAGAATGTCTGTTTTCAATAATCAGACTTGAATTTAAGCAGAGGAGGTGTTATCTTTTTATTATGAGCATATGACTATAAGTCATAGCTAAAAAATAACTATGATTGGATCATCCAACCATATCATAAGGAGACATTCAAATGAAAATCGCCGTTACTTCAACAGGAAACACAATGGACTCACCCATGGATTCGCGATTTGGTCGCTGCCCATGGTTTTTAGTTGTCGAAACAGATGACATGAGTTTTACCGCTCTACCGAATGAAAATGCACAACAAGCAAATGGAGCAGGAATTCAATCTGCCAGTTTTATTGCAAATCAAGGAGTGCAAGCCATTTTAACAGGAAAATGTGGCCCAAAAGCAACACAGGCATTTTCCGTGACTGATATTCAAATTCTTACCGATTACTCAGGGACCGTCAGACAAGCTGTAGAAGTCTTCAAAAACGGCAATCAATCCATGACTCAAACCTCTCAACCTGAATCAGCCAGTGCACCCATGAATAATCAAGCAGGAACCCCCGGCCGTGGAATGGGTATGGGAGGACGACGTATGGGGGGATCCGGTCGAGGAATGGGCATGGGAGGCGGTAAAGGTATGGGCGGTGGTGGAGGTATGGGCTCCGGCAAAAATTCGGGTAATCGTAGTTAAAGGCAATGCAATCGTTCGCAGGTTCAGTGGTCATTGTTCAAGGTTGTTTTTATCATTTTTTAGACCTTCCACTCAAGAAAAGCGTAGAAAAACTATTGTGTAAGTGTTCAAATCTTTAGAAGATGTTTGAACAAAACTTAAAACAATAATTCGAAGAGCCGTTAACATATCAATAAGCGAGACATGTTAAAGAACCTTGAACCCATGAACGGTTGAAAAACGATAAATAAAAAAGAGAAAGTTATGTCTAATTCAGAAAAAACAATCACTATAAATGCAATTATTGATATTCAAACAGACACGCTGGAAACAATTGTTGCAAACGAAACCAAAGCTGCCCGATCCAGCAAGATTAAAAGCCGTGCCATTGATACCGCCGGAAAAATTGGAGAACTGATCTCCCGGTTCCTCATTGAAAATGACTTTGACAGCTTTGCCAAAGATACCCTTAATTATACCTCACAAAAAACAGAGATAAAGTTCTAAAAGACTGGACTTTTCTGTGACCTTTCATCGAAAAAACCTGCAAAACATAGCAGGTTCCCAATTTCAAAGCCCCGCAAGAGAATAATGTCATCCCCGCTGCTGTGAGGATGACAAAGGGAAAGAAGCATGGGATGACAACACCCAAGAGGTGGCGTATTAAACCCATGCTTCATAACAAAAATAGATGCCTCAGAAAATCATATGATGCTTACAGCGAATGACCCTTTGCAAAAAACGACTTGATTTCGTCAATAACCGTTTTAATCTCCTGCTCATTAATATTTAAATGCGTAACCAGTCGGGTTGAGCTGTAGGCTGAAACTAATATACCTCGCTGTTTTAAATATTCAGACAGACGATCTGCCATGGATTCTTCGATGTCCATAAATGCCATATTTGTCTGAACCAAATTCGGATCGACATTAATCTCTTCTATATCTGCCAATCCTCTTGCGAGGCTCATGGCATTCTGATGATCCTCTGCAAGCCGGTTGATATTATTTTCTAATGCATAAATAGCAGCAGCGGCCAATATACCTACCTGGCGCATTCCTCCACCCAGCATTTTCCGCCACTTTCTGGCTTCTTTAATCTGTTCCCGACTAGCACACAGGACAGACCCTACCGGGGCACCCAATCCTTTGGAAAGACACACCGACACAGAATCAAAAAACTTCGATATTTCTGTTGCTTTCACCTTCAGTTTAATAGCGGCATTAAATACCCGGGCACCATCCAGATGAGATTTCAGATGTTTCACTTTGACAAATTCTCCCACCTGTGACAGATAATCCATCGGCAGCACCTTTCCCCAAACGGTGTTTTCCAGGCACAACAATCGAGCTTGAGCAAAATGGAAGTCATCCGGCTTGATGGCCGCCTCAACTTTTTTCAAATCCAATGATCCATCCGGTTCTATCTCAATGGGCTGGGGCTGAATGCTACCAAGAACCGCCGCCCCTCCACCTTCATATTTATAGGTATGAGCAATCTGACTGACAATATATTCATCTCCTCGTTGGCAGTGGCTCATCAGAGCCAACAGGTTACTTTGGGTTCCGCTACTAACGAAAAGAGCTGCTTCTTTCCCCAGCATTTCGGCTGCCAGTTCTTCAAGTCTGTTCACCGTAGGGTCTTCACCATATACATCATCACCCACCGGGGCATTAGCCATTACCGCTCTCATTTCAGGACTGGGTAGTGTGACGGTATCACTCCTTAAATCAATCTGCTTTTGAGTGTTCATATTTTTTTATTTTATTTTGATTAGACGTTCACTATTTTCCAGCAATCCTCTGCATGGATTTATATTCATGACAATATCTGCAGCATTTCCTGCGTCTGACGCTGTTGCCAATACATTTACAATATGAAGAGGAATTAATTTTTGGAGTATATTGCACTGTTGGGTTCAGTTGGCTATATCCAAATCAGATGTCATTGCCATCGCCTCTTTATAAGTATAAATCTTACCACATTTCAAGCAGCAGAGTTCAAAGGATCCGGCACAATACTCGTTACGACAATTAATACCCTGGGTAGGACATGTTTGACATCGCAGGACTAACTCACCCTCACATTTGGGACATTTTAAATTCTTGGGTTCTTCCATTGGTTTTTTAGATCTTCAGGATCATTCAGCGTTTTTTCCAAAACGGAATATCACCAGATATTATCCTATAATGAGAACGCTCTTCATTGCAAGCCACATTGAGAAGAGGTATTTGTTAACAACACTTTGCAAATAAAATGATAGCGAAAGTGATCCAACACAATTTTAACTCTTTTCAAGCGACTATTTACTTAAAGATCTATGCCAAAATTGAAATTATATAAAACCAGTGAAATCTTCAACGGAAAATCAGACTCAATTTTGAATGATTTTTATTTTTTCCGTCGAGTGATATTTCATACTTATTTTAAAAAACCCTCTAAAATTCACAGAGTCGTTATGAATTGGCATACTTTTGGAAGATATTCTGCTTATCAAAACAGATTTAGTTTCAATCTATTTGCTAATTTATACAAAAATATCCAACTAACTTGCTAATATTATATTGATTCATCTCTGTTGTAAAACCTACACCCCGGCAAATCTACTTGAATTTTGACAAAGAAAAGACTATAAATCATCATTAAGTTGATTTTTAAATTTCCTTACCCTATTCAATAGAGCGGTAAAACACAATTAACAAGTGAGCCGGTTGGATAAACCACAATGTCTTTTTAGACACAATTCAGAGCAAAAGTGCATTTCATATAAAGGAGTATCATGGGAAAAAAATCAAAGCAGAACGAAAGACCCACATTTGAAGTTCAAAAACATAACATGTATCGGGAAGAAGCATACACAGATCTTAATTCAGCAACAATCAGAAAACTGATACCGGTTAAAGCGGATGGTTCAGCGGATGATTCCCGCCGGATTGTATATATCGGCCATGCCGATCTGATCAGTCCACAGGGTCCTATCCCCATTCAATCAGAATTACAGGTCGATAGCCTGGAAAAAGCGATTGAAGCACTGCCCAATGCAATGGGAAAAGAAGCTGAAAAGGTCCGTGAAGAGTATAACAAAATGATGGAACAACAAAAGACGCAACCACAACAGCCCGAAAAAGTTATCAAATCAACAGATTAGATTGTCAATTAGATTGGTTTTTCAGATAAATCTGATCTAATAATACGTATTTAGAGGTTTTTAAAAATGGATATTCATTTCAAAGCGATTGGGCTTATCCATAGCCCTTTTAATGATATCAAAAAAATGCCCATCCAACCCAAAGGTGCTTCCAAAATTAAAGGTCAAATAGAAATTTTTCCTGAATTTGAAGAAGGGTTATTGGATCTGGATGGTTTTTCACATATCATTTTACTATACCATTTTCACAAAATTCAGAATCCCCAACTGGTGGTTACACCCTTTCTGGATGATTGCGAACATGGAATTTTCGCCACACGCGCTCCCAAACGTCCCAATCCCATCGGTCTATCAGTGGTAAAACTCATTCAGATCAATGGCAGAATGATCGATATTGAAAATATTGATGTTCTCAATCAAACTCCCCTGATTGACCTGAAGCCCTATGTACCTGAATTCGATCATCATCCTACTGATAGAATCGGTTGGTTCAAAAAAAATATCGCCGACACGACACATAAACGATCAGATGACCGTTTTCGGTAAAATCCTCCCATGATAGGCGTTTTATGGGTCAGTATTGGCTATGATATTTTTTAGTTTATTATTACAATCCAATACCCACTTTTACGCCCACTTCGGGTCATTATTGACCCGAATCTTCACATTTCATATCAACTATTGCTCCCCCTCTACTTTAGCGAATATTCTTTGGCTGGGTGACATTCCAAAACCAATTATCCAGGTGGTACATCCGTTGCAGTTAAAATGTGTTATTATTTTACCCGGAAGCTCAAAAGTTGTCGTTTATTAGAGAAAAACTGTCGTTTAATCGTGTAATGTTACCATATATTGTGCTACATTGTTATATGCTGATTTTCTTAACAAACAGGGTCCCATCCGACCAAATGAATTAATTTTATTTAGTAGTGAAGGAGAAGTAATGGCTGTAAATGAAATAATAAGTCAGGCTCGCAAAGAGAAAAGAACAGTGCTCACAGAAATTGAAGCCAAACAGATTTTAATGGAAGCAGGCATTAATTGTACCGACACCCAACTGGCTACAACAAAAGATGAAGCGGTGGCACTCAGTGATACCTTTGGTTATCCGGTTGTTCTTAAAATCTCATCCGTTGACATTACCCATAAAAGTGATGCTGGCGGTGTGAAGGTGAATTTGAAGGACAAAGATGCAGTCGAAAAGGCTTTTGATGATATCATGACTGCATGCAAAGGACAATTTCCAGATGCCAATATTGAAGGCATCGCGGTTCAAACAATGGCAAAACCAGGTACGGAAGTCATCATTGGTTTGACCAATGATGACAGTTTTGGCCCGGTGGTGATGTTTGGCCTGGGTGGAATTTTCGTCGAAGTGCTAAAAGATGTTTCTTTTCGAATTGTTCCTTTTGAGAAAGCGGATGCGACTGAAATGATCAATGAAATCCAGGGAAAGAAGCTTCTCGAAGGTTATCGAGGTCAGGAACCGGCACATATTCCAACCCTGGAAGATATGCTGATTAAGCTATCCGCTTTTGCTGATAAAACACCGGGAATTGAAGAAATTGACATGAATCCGGTATTTGCATATAAAGATGGTGCTGTTGTCGTCGACGCAAGAATCATATTAACAGAAGGTTAATTCAGTACATATTTTTTTTTTAATATCCGAAAATATTGTCTTAATCATTAGAAGCATTTCGCTTTATTTAAAAAGGACGGTTCACCAATGATGGAATTATTTTTTAAACCGAAATCAATAGCAGTAGTCGGAGCCAGTGGAAAACCTGGCAAATTAGGCTACGTGATTGTTAAAAATTTAGCTGACAGCGACTTTGCCGGAGATATCTATCCCGTCAATCCGAAATCAGATGAGATCCTGGGATATAAAGTATATAAATCAATAACTGAAATTCCGAGTGAAGTTGATCTGGTCGTTACCGCATTGCCCACCCCCAAAATGACTGTTGCCGCAATGGAAGAGTGTGCTAAAAAAGGGGTAAAAGCCGTGATTATTGAATCGGCCGGATTTGGCGAAATTGGCGGTGAAGGCAAAGTCTTGCAAGATCAAATCGTTGATATCGCAAAGCAGAACAATATTCGAGTGATGGGGCCTAACTGTTCTGGTATTGTCTCGCGCAATGTGGTGACATCCATTTATCCGATGACCAAAAAAGTCCCCGACGGCAACGTCGTTTTGATTGGACAATCCGGGCTATTGGCTGCGGGAATGGCATCTGACATCGTTGAAAATGAAAGTTTGAATATCCGAAATGTGTGTTCAATCGGAAATAAATGTGACGTCAATGAAAATGATCTACTGGAATACTTCGGGAATCAGGATGAGGTCGATGTTATCTCCATGTACCTGGAAAATGTATCTGACGGAAAAAATCTGACTAAAATCGCCAAAAAAATAGCTGCGAAAAAACCGGTCATCTTCTTGAACGGCGGACGAACCGATGCGGGTGCTAAAGCCGCTATGAGCCATACTGGTAGCATTGCCAGTAATTCAAAAATCGTAAAAACAGCGATTCTACAAACGGGGATGGTGCAGGCAGATGATTTTGGCGAAATGAAGGATTTTGCGAAAGTGTTTTCTACCCAACCACTACCCACAGGGAATCGCATTGCAGTGATCACCCTGGCTGGAAGTGTGGGTGTCGTTGTTTCTGACCTGTGTGCAGAACACGGACTGGAATTACCTAAACTGACTCCGGCAACTGTTGATAAATTGAAAGACAAATTTGATACCCCGGTATCTAATCCGGTGGACTTGTTCTTTTCCGTCACCAAAATCGGTTTTACCAAAACTCTGGAAACCACCTTCCCTGACGCATTAAGAGACCCGGATATTGACGCTGCGGTGCTCATCCTGGCCGGTTTTGAGTATACCCAGGAAGCTGTTCAGAAAAAAATTATTCAAAAAATCGTCAAAGAGGTCGGAAAGCCTGTAGTCATCTGTATGATCGTCGGATATAACAGTTACAAAAATGTTATTATGGATGAACTGGGAAAAGACCTACCGGTCTTCCCTTCCTTGATTTCCGGTGTTAAAGCACTCAGTAAGTTATGCGAATATGGTATTCGTAAACACAAAAGAGAATCCTAAAGGAGATAAGCATGTCATTTGAGAATATCATTCTCGAAAAAGAAAATGGAATTGCCACAGTAACGTTCAATCGGCCAGACGCCATGAATGCACTGAACAACCAGACACGTACCGAGTTTGGGCAGGTGATGAGTGAGTTAGAAACTGATGAAACAATTAGAGTTATCATCCTGACAGGTGCCGGCAAATCCTTTGTGGCCGGATCTGATATTAAAGAATTTAATCAAACCACACCTTTTGCGGCGCATAATATCAAACGCTTAGGACAGATTTGTGAAAACATGCCCAAACCGGTTATTGCTGCCGTCAATGGGTTTTGTCTGGGCGGTGGTTGTGAAATTGCGATGGGTTGCGATATTATCATTGCCTCTGAAAAAGCCAAATTCGGCCAAACCGAAGCAAACGTGGGTGTGATTCCAGGTGGTGGCGGTACCCAGAGATTACCCAGACTGATTGGGGCCTGCCGGGCAAAAGAGCTGATTTTTACCGGCGATATTATTCGTGCGGATGAAGCCGATCGCATTGGCCTGGTCAACAGAGTTGTACCGATGGATGAACTAATGCCTGTGGTTAAAGCCATGGCTGAAAAAATTGCCACAAAGAGTCCTGCTGTACTTAAACTAGCCAAAGAAGCCATTAACAGAGGCATGCAAACAGACTTAGAATCCGGTCTGGCCTATGAAAGAGAAATGTACAGCATTTCACTCTCACTGGAAGACAAAACAGAAGGTGTCAACGCCTTTATCGAAAAACGTAAGCCTGAGTTTAAGGGCAAATAATCTTAATAAATATCCATCTTGCTTTTTTGTTCCCGAGATAAGCAAGATCTTATTCGCTTTAAACACTACATACTTTAGGAGAAATCTTATAAATGGAAAACATGCAAAATAAGGTAGCAAGAATTCCTGGTTTAGTTGACTGGTCGACAGATGAAGTCAGACTCCAGAGCGCAAAATGCAACTCCTGCGGGACTTACTTTTTCCCAAAGGAGCATTTACAGCATCGACCGGGTTGCTCCAGAGAAGGTGTTGAGGATGTTTTATTACCCAACAAAGGCAAGCTTGCCAGTTATACAATTCAATATTATCCCTGCCCTCCCCCATTTAAAACAGAGAAGAAAATCACTCCGTACGGGATCGGTTTAGTTGAATTTGCAAACGAAAAAATTCAAGTCACCGGTATTATTACGGATACAGATCTAAAATCTCTTGAAATAGGGATGGAAATGGAAACAACCACACTATCGATGTTTAAAAACGATGAAAAACAAGATGTGGTGACTTGGGCGTTTCGAGCTGTTAAATAACTAACTTTATACTAACCACAACAAGGGATAATTATAATGAGAGATGTATATATTATTGGAACCGGGATTCACCCCTGGATGGGTTTTACCGAGAGAAATTTCGCTGAATTCGCGACAACGGCTGTTGACGGCGCCTTAAAGGACGCAGGTATCGAATGGAAAAAAATTGAGGCCATTATGGCTGGTATTTTCATTTATGGTGGTAACCAGGGTCACTTATCCGGCCAGTATCTGGAGAGTGTTTTTGGCGAAACAGGGATACCCGTAGTAAACGTGTACAACGCTTGTGCTACCGGATCAGCGGCTATTAGAATGGCTTATAACAGTATCGCTGCTGGTGAAACTGATACGACCCTGGCCTTTGGCGCTGACGTTTCACCCAAAGGATTTCTCACCGCGAAATCCGATAACGCCGTTCAGGATAGGGACGTGATCAGATGGAAAATGGGGGGTTTGCCTAATCCTATCTACTGGGCACTGGAATGCACAAAAAGAATGGCCAAATATGGAACCACAGAAGAGGATCTGGCATTGGTTAAGGTTCTGATGAGTGAGTTTGGTTCCAAGAATCCCAACGCGCGATTTAAAAAAGCGTATAGTATGGAAGAAGTCTTGAATTCCGTTTATGTTTGTAGTCCTTTAAGATTGTTTGAAATCTGCCCGGTGAGTACAGGTGGTGCTGCTGTTATCCTTACCGCTGATAAGGAATTGATCGCTAAAGCTGACAATCCAGTTAAGATTAATGCGACGACGATGGGAAGCGCAATATATGGCGATCCAACGATTCGAATTTCTGCTCTATCATGTCCAGCAGAACCAGAAGCACCCATGTTGAGCGAAAGTTATGCTGCTTCTCAGATGGCCTACCAGAAATCAGGCATTGGACCTGAAGACATAGATGTTCTGGAACTACCAGATAACAGTTCCTGGCATTATCTAGTCTATCTTGAGACTTGTGGATTCTGTAAAGAGGGAGAAGCAGACAAAATGTTACGTGACGGCGAAACCAGACTTGATGGAAAACTACCCGTCAACCCAAGTGGTGGATTCTCTTCACATGGTGAAGCGCTTTCAGCTCAAGCGCTCTGGCAGGTGATCGAATGTGCGAATCAGCTCAGAGGAAGATGTGGCGAACGCCAGGTGAAAGACCCGAAGGTAGCTATGGCACAAACCTACGGTTTAATGGGAAATAGTGGCACAACAATCATGTCGATTTAATTCTGCCCAGCATAAAACTGATGCCTTATTCAAGCTGGTTTAAGGCGTCGGTTCTTCTCAATTCTCTATCCACTTTCTCTTTTTTGCTTCAACAATAAAACAAATGACCCATTTATTCATTCCTGCAAATGGTACTCTTTTGATGTTATTCTGGATAAAATAAGCATTTTAATCAACAATTTGTATGCGTAAACCCCACCTCTAATTTCCCCAGAAATTTAAGATCAAGCCTAAATTTTTATAAATCGCAACAAAAAGATTTAAAATCTGAAAATCAAATCTCTATTTTTCATGGTCTTAAAAGGATACGATGAAATATAAAAAAAGACAATTGGAAGAAAATATCTCTGAAATATTTAAAGTATTACCCAATAATTGCAATTCTTGGGATCAGACAAGTTCGGAAAACAAAATGATTACCTTGAGCCTTTTAAAACACGTTTTAAAAGGCTATTTCCTGAAAGTGAGAACAATCCTCTCAGAATCTCCTTGACTTTCGAAAGCTAAAAGTCCCATCATTTTGTAAATATATAATAAATATTTCCGACCCAATAATTATAGTTTTTGGGGTAATTTTTCTATCAAAAATTCGTTCAGACCACAAATAGCATAGAATCAAGCTCAAAAAAAATTGATATTAATAAAGCTCAAAGCCAAGAACTAACAGAACAAAAAGATTGTCTGCTTCCCATGCTGATGAAGGGACTAGTTACAGTTGAAGAAACCGATGAATAATACAAGTAAAATAGTATAATAGCCAATAAAGAGCGAAGAGGGGGTCAAATTAGTAAATTTGAATAGATGATTTGTTCTAATTTATTCAATTCAATTAATTTTGTAATGTGAACAACCCTCGGAATAGCTATCAGCCATCCCAATAAATTGGATTATCTGAAACCTCAAGATACAACGATAGTAGGTTTGAAAATAGGAAATGGCTGCGAATAAAGAAAAATACCGTTGACTTGGGAAAATCAATTTCTTATTATTTCATCTAAAATATAAAACCATCTTGAATTCATTACATTCTCCAAATATCGGATAATACCCATGCCACAAAAAACGTTTTATGAATCTAAAGAGTTGAAAGACATCATGAAAAACAACTTGATGTCCAAACCAAAAACTCAAAGTGTAAAGGTTCTACTGAACAGAAAAAGACGTGTTTTGAATTTTAACCCATATTATCAGCGCAACTATGTCTGGGACCCAATCAAGGCGACAAATTTTATCGAGAGTGTTTTATTGGGAGTCGAAATTCCGCCGCTGATTTTATTCAAACCAAAAGAAGGCAATCCGGAGGTGATTGATGGGAGGCAACGTTTTGAGACTTTAAAACGCTTCTATGATGGCGATCTAAAACTAACACGCAAAGGTTTAACAAAACTAAAGACACTGGCCGGCTATTCATACACAAAATTGGATTCAAAAATTCAGGAGACCTTTGAAAGAACAACTCTCCGAACTATTGAGTTCTGGCTTTTTGGAAACCTTGATCAGCGTGATCATTCCGAAGATATCGTCAAGAAAGAAATTTTTTGGAGATATAACTCGGGGTTAACACCACTTAGAAAGGCTGAGATAGAGCAAGCAAAATATCTGGATGATAATTTGACGAACTTTCTTAAGGATCACCTAACAGACTCCGATGAACTAAGGCTTTTGCATGACTTGTTTTTCCCAAAATTACCACTTGAAAAATATACAGTCGGAGTAGCACTCTCAAAGTTAAGAACTTTACTGGTAATGCACCTCTTCCCCATCAACCGCTATGCGGGTAGTACAAACCGGAATGAGCATATTGAGAAACTCTATGAGTACTACTCCAATGATACCGATTTCGATGAGTTATTGGGTCAATTGAGAACATCTTTACAGATCCTTGGAGAATTACTGACTATTGTCGATAAGCCGTACCCGTTGATTTATGAAAGTATTTTTTGGTCAATGTCTGTACTTAGAGCGGAAGGAGTGTCTATTGAAGCATTCATGTCTGAAAAACGCATGCAAGCGTTGGGGCAACATATTTTAAAGAAAATAGGACACTATTTTGGAGCAGGTAGCTCTTTTTATCGAGAAACACTAGAGCGGTATGAATATACAGCTGCTTTTTTTAAACGTGAGCTGGATCATTCAAATTTTGAAGAGGTTAATTTTGCAATCTACCTAAAAAACACAAAAAGGGTTTTTAATGAAGGCCAAAACCTAAATAAAGAAGAAAAAACGAGTGCCCTTTCAGCACAGTTAGAGGAACTCAATAATATGCGCCTGAATCGGCCGGATGCGGTCACCGAACCCATTGAGGAAATACTTGAAAAGTTAAAAAGTTCCCGGTTTATGCTCAGACCCCCTTACCAGAGACAACAGGTAATTTCGCCCATAAAAATGTCAGGCATTATTGAGAGTATACTGCTGGGAGTGCCCCTGCCCACTATATTCGTCTATCGATATGAGAACGAACAGGGAACAGTCATTGAGGAGGTAGTTGATGGACAGCAGAGATTGATCTCGATTCTCGCCTATACGGGAGAAAAATATAAAAATGAGACCGGTCGTGAGGAACTATCTGAGCGAAGTAAATTTCGCCTGCCAAAAAATATAAATATTATGACAGAAGTAAAAGGGCTAAAATTTGAAGAATTAGATGAAAAGTATCAGAATCAAATCTACGATTTTGACCTTTCGATTGTCTACATAGACCAAAAACTAAACCCCGATTTCGACCCAATTGATCAATTTATCCGTCTAAACAATAAGCCCTATCCGGTGCGAGCTAACACATTTGAAATGTGGAACTCCTATATGAATAGAGAGATTATTGAAAAGGTAAAAAATATCAGTCGTACTTATGACAAATGGTTCTATTACCGCATCAATAACAAAAGAATGGTCAATGAAGAACTGTTGATGGTTTTTACTTTCTTCGAATTTGCAGAGTGCTATTTAGAAGATGAAACTCTATTCGATCAACTGATTGTCTTCCAGACTTCCGATGCGATTAACATACGGATTAAGAGAAAGGAATCCATTACAGATTTTTTAAAATCCTCTCTGGAGATCGATCAGGAAGAGGCTAAACATCAGACGTTAGTGAGTATCGACGGGGTTGAAAAGGTTATCCAGAAAATCGAAGCTTTACTTGAACCGGCTGGCGGCTTTCCTGATAATAAAGAAGAATATTTAAAAAAAGCGGTGGATGAATTGCTCAACATGGAAAAAGCTGTTTATCGTTCTCAGAAAAATTTGTATGGAATTTGGATTATCCTGACTAGGATTAGATTAAATCAAGTAAAAAAACATAAAGAGGCTTTAAAAGAGGACATTAAAACTTTTTATAAGTTTCTTTTAGAACCTCTTCCTGAAAACAATGTAGAAATAACTAAAATTTTCAAAAATAGAGTTGAAGCTATTTGGAATACATATATTCAAGACGCAAAATAATTAACCATCTAAGCATTCGAAAGCCTCTTTACTGGGCATTTAGGATGATGCCAGTTCCAGGATTCCAAATTAAATAGCTGTGGGCTATTAATGAACAGATCGGCCCTTTGCCATGGTCGACCTTGCGGACCTGGAAAATAACAGCTTTTCTCAAATTTGGAGCTCAGGTACCCAGCTTCTTCCTGGTCAATAGACGTAATCAAAGCCAGATAGTGCAACGATTTCTCAAAGGTTATCAAGTTCTCAAGTAAACAGTAAAAAAAAGAGTCTTTGAGTTTCGGACCAAGTTCTTCGGTAAATAATTCATTTGATTGCAGTTTATCCGAAAAATTCATTTCCTGTGATTTTTTATGTTCCAAAGGTATTTTTGGATTCAGAGGATCTTTTACTTCAACGAACCAAAAGGACTGTTCCCATTCCACTATAAAATCTACTGACTTGAGTCTTGATGGAAAGTTACTTATGTCAATGGTATCATCCAATTTAATTACAGCCACAGCCTTTGTGAAATCGAAACTAAGATCATTTTCCGTAATAATTTCGGTCATTCATCTCTCCCAAATGTTTTCTCAACACCACGATCATAAATATCGACATAGGCATCCGAAATTAAATTGGGAGAAATGTCACTGTACTTACTGGCGGTGTTGACAGCCGTTTCATATGTTTTTTGATTAAAGCTGAGGGCAAAATATTTAACTTGACCTTCCTCACTTTGAAGCTCAAGTTCTTTCAATGTGGCATAATTGTGGGTGGCGAGAAATATCTGGACCCCCTGTCGCTCCAGTGTTAACAATATCTCGATAATCAAAGTCATCAACGAGGGATTAAAGTTTGCTTCTGGTTCGTCCCAATAGAGAACACTACCTTTAGTCAATGAGCCGTTTCGAATTAATATTCCAAGTAAAGCCAGTTTTCGCAGACCTTCTGCCAGCATTGAAAACTCCTGCTCAAAGCCACCCGCATTTAGATAAAACATCTCCCCTTTTTGAGACGTTTCACCACCCAGCTTATCCGCAATTTTATCGAGCAGTTCTTGCTGCACTGGGTCAAAGATATTCCTTTGAGGGGCTATGAAAGCTCTATGAATGATATCATTGTAAGTTTCATCAAAATGGATTTGACGTTCTTCGTAGAGAGACCGAAATCCAGGGGCGTTGGCAAGCATTTCCTTTGCAGGGATATAAACCGGGAATCCCGGAGTAGAAGAAGGCGGAAGAAAGAGGGGAGCTGATTGAGTTGTTTCAGGGTGAATTGAAAAACTCATCGGTAAGATAATCGTATTTTCATCCTGAACTAATTGAATATGTATCTCAGAACTTATATTTTCATGACATCGGATGAGCCTGCTTACGTTATTATTCTCAGGCAAAAACACTCGTTGTAGCTTATTCAGCAGAATTCCACCGACTTTCTTGCATTCATGCACAGAATAAAGAAGCTTCAGTAAATGTGTTTTTCCAGTTCCATTTCCACCCACAAAAACATTTATTCCAGGGGAAAACTGGAATTCAACCTTCTTAAATACTGTAAAATTCTCAAGTTTCAGAGATTGGAATACAAATGAATTCTGTTGCGATCTGATCTCCATTATCTTTTCAAATGGAAGATCCAAATTACCATCAAGAAAAATGCCATGCCGATCAGAAGACCATTTTTGATAAATATCCAATTTAAGCTGATGAATTTCCGGCGGTAGATCTTTCAGCTGATTATTTCTCAAATCCAATTCTCGTAGTCCATTCAAAGCTCGAATTTCAGGAGGAAGTTGGGTGAGTTGGTTGTTCATCAGGTTCAGTACCTGAAGATTGCAAAGCCCCTTAATTTTGGACGGTAGAGAAGGCAATTGATTATTATTCAAATCCAGAATTTTCAGATGGCTTAAACCGCAAAGTGCAGACGGAAATGATTTAAAAAGATTGTCTCTTAAATCCAGTTTTTCAAGTGCGGTTAATTTGGCGAATTCTTCAGGCAGTTCGCTCACTTGATTTTTAACCATCCCTAAATCAATTAGATTTATTAATTTTCCAATTTTCGAGGGTAATGCAACCAGCTTATTGTTATTCAAGTCTAGTGACTCTAAGTCATTTAGATCACCGATTTCATCAGGTAATTCCTGTATTGAATTTTGGCTCAGATCCAACGAAGTAAGTTGTGTTAGCTTCCCAATATCATTCAGCAAAAGGGACAGTCTGTTTTTATTTAGATCCAAACTTATTAGCGTTTCCAAATTGCAAATTTCAGGAGGAATTGAGTTGATCTTGTTATTACGAAATCGAAGAACATGCAAATGTTTCAGCTGAAAAACAACTTCTGGAATGGTTTCTAGTAATAATTCATTCAAACTTAAACCAATAACATTATTGTTTTCATCAATAGAATAGCTTTGCTCAACTTCGCTTATGTCTTCAAAATCGACCTCTTGCAGCTCAAACCCCAATCCTTCCAATTGTTGAATCAGTTCTAAGTCATTCATCATTTAACTCGTTTTGGTTTTAGTTCCATTATCAAGTTCAATATAAGAAGTCGTTTTTATTTCCTTATGTGCATGTTATAACATATACTGAACGATAACCCTTTTTATGAAGTAAGTAAATACGAACACAACACAACACAATCTTAAGCGTAATAGGGAACGTAATTGGCTTCGAAAAGGAGACTTTAAGGTTTATAGACGACCCAAAAGTTCCATTTACCAATAATCAAGGTGAAAACGATATTCGAATGACAAAGGTTCAGCAGAAAATATCCGGCTGTTTCCGTTCGCAAAAAGGAGCGGAGATGTTTTGTCGAATCCGGAGTTATTTGTCAACTTGTCAAAAACATGACATGAGGGCAAGCGCTGCATTGCGTCTTCTTTTTGAAGGTAAATTGCCGAATTTTCTAAGTGAAATATAATCAATCACCTTAAATGTGGTGAATAGTTACAAATATGATTAAACTAACTATCGATTTATTATCGCGCAATAAAGAGTCTCTGAATGATTAATGTCCTAATTGCTTATGATGAAGATGATTGTATGCTAGGTGAGTTTTTCAGGAAATGTTCTGAGTGAACACAAGAAATAGTGAGCAACATTAATTCCAATACTGTTGAGCTAAAAAAAGATGGCCTTAATGAACTGGCTTTTGATTTGAAGACAAGACTATTAAATGAAAAGCCTTTCCTATTTGTTTCGTATAGCCATGGTTCAAGATGGAGCTTCTTGCGAACGGATCTATGCCTTTTGTGTCAATAGAAAATAATTCAACATCTCTAAAGAATTTTTTTTCCTATTGTTTTGCTTGTAAAACAGGGATAAAACTGGGACGTGAAATCGGTGATCAGGGTGCATTAGGTTTCATAGGATATAACAACGATGTGAAGATTCAATATATGTATTTCGGAGCTTTGGACTCTTTTGTTGATGTTGCTGTTAAAGGAATCGAATCATTTATAAATCACAAGACAATAAAGCAAACAATTATAGACATGAAAAACAGTTATACACACTACATGGATGAATATTATAAAAAGAATATGATAATCGCTTCTATGTTTATGGACAATAGAGATTGTTTAGTGGCCCATGGAAACCTAAATCTTAGTATTTCTGATTTTATTATTTTATACTAGCAACAAAATATCCAGTATAACCTTGATTTCATATGAAAACGGGGTCATAAACAAGAACAGCTAAATACTTGCTCTTTCAAGATATCACAGAGTATAACATACAGGAAAAGCACTCTAACGGGCTACAAAAATGCAAGTTAAGGCATCAAGGTAAGGATTATTTCGCAAATAAGAAGAATTTTCTATAAACCAGAATTCAGAATTAATTCCCATTTAAGGAAAAATCCACCGCTTTTCTACAGTGGATAGCAGTTGTATCGAATAAAGGAAGGGAAACATCCGCAGATTGAACCAAAAGAGAGATTTCTGTACAACCGAGAATAACGCCTTGCGCGCCGCTTTTAGCCATTTCTTCAATAATTTCACAATATGATTGTTTTGACTCCTTACGGATACTTCCTAAGCAGAGTTCATTATAGATGACCTCATGAACAATCTGTCGGGAATCAGCTCCTGGAATTATCACATCCAGATTGAATTTATCGACGAGGTGCCCCTTCAAAAAATCCTGTTCCATGGTGAATTTAGTACCCAATAAACCCACTTTATATAAATTTTGCTTGTTGATTTCTTCACCAACAGCATCTGCAATATGAATCAAAGGAATCTTAATCGATGCTTGAACTTCCGGAGCGACTTTATGCATCGTATTCGTACAGATCAATACAAATTCAGCTCCCCCTTTCTCCAAATCCCGAGCCGCTTTAATTAAAATCCTGGCTGATTCTTGCCAATTTCCCGAGCTTTGAAGTTCCTCAATTTCATAAAAATCGACACTTAACATTAATACCTTTGCTGAATGTAGACCGCCTAATCGTTTTTTTACTTCCTCATTCACAATCCTGTAATATTCAAGTGATGATTCCCAACTCATCCCCCCTATCATACCAATGACTTTCATATTAATCCGCAATTTTGTATTTTCGATATTAGCTGAGTACTATTTGAGTTTTTCTGTTTTAAAATCTCCTCAGACCGTTTCCAATCTTCAGGAGTATTAATATTAAAAAAAGATTGCAGTTCTGGGTCTAGTGCGACAATCTCTTCTTCACCAAGGAATTTTGTTCGACTTTTCAGAATAAACTCTTTGATAATCAGTTTTTCTTCCTTCAAAACTGTTTCAATCGGCTCAAAACACTTTTTATGATAGACAGCGCACAGGGGTTCCAATCCTTTGAAGGTTTGGGGAATAACAATGTCGATTCCGGACTCAAAACTCTCAATGATTTTCAGAACCAGATCTTTTTTTAAAAAAGGGGTATCACATGCGGAGACAAATATGAGGGGATGGGTTGCGTGAAACAGGCCGGAATGGATTCCCGCCAAAGAAGACCGAATCTGAATTATATCCGTAACGATTTTGGCATCATATGCCCGATATTCTTCAGGTTGGTTCGTAACAACAATAATTTCGTTAAAAATCTCCTGATAGACATCAAATACGAAATCGACGACTCTTTTCCCACCGATTTCCCGAAATCCTTTATGAATACCAGGCAGACGTTTATTTACTCCTCCGGCCAAAATAACGCCTGTACAATCTATTTTCACACCTTCCTTTGGCGACGAGATTCTACAAAAAAGATTATTTTACAGATAAGACCGGACATTTGGCTTCTAAAATTATCTGTTGTGCAGTAGAACCAAACAGGATTTTTCCAACTTTTGATTTCTTTTTAATACCAATAATAATCTCATCAACACTGTTTTCATCTGAGAAATCGACCAGATCATCACCCGGCGCCATCCCTCGAATCAAAAGATGCCTTTCACATTTAATATTTTCCTGTTCAACTATCTTTTTGGCTGCGTCCAGTTTTTCTTCAGATTCCTGTGTTTCTTTCGGATCGAGTTCCTTACCACCAATCAATGACTCCACCAGCAATATTTCGCCATTGAAGCTTTTTGCATGTTTGATTGCCTGTTTCAATCCACTTTGAGCTGCTTCTGAGCCGTCATAACAAACCATTATTTTCATGTTTGGGTATCTCCGGACAAATTGTTTACTATTAAATCAACATTTTTCAAAAAAATTGTACTCGTATCTTAATTATTACACATCAGAGAATCAATCTAAATCGACTCGATTTTATTTCCAAAAGCAGTCAATCATCACTACCCACCAATAGAAGACATCTGGGTTAATACAGAATCATCGGTTTGACCCATTTTATGTCTTTCCTGTTTCAGTTTCATTGCCTGCTTGAAAATCGCCAGAATTTCCTCATCAGAACACCCGTTTCGCATCGGTGCCCTGAGATCCACCTGTCGATCTGACAACAGGCAAGCTCGCAGGTTTCCATTGGCTGTCAGCCTTAAACGATTACATCGAGAGCAGAAATGGTTACTGATAGGGCTGATAAACCCCACTTCCCCCAAGGCGTTATTGAAACGATACCTGAAGGCGGGTCCATCATTCGTACCATTTTTAACGGGAATTAATTCACCCAAAGTTTCAGTAATTTTTTTAATTTCAGGAGTTAACAAGGGTTTATCAGCATGAATTTTAGATTGACCAATCGGCATAAACTCAATAAAACGAATATGAAACGGATACTTAATGGAGAGCTCGGCAAAATCAACGATCTCCTTCTCATTCATTCCATTAACAGCCACAACGTTTATTTTTATCGGATTAAAACCCGCCTCTAATGACAGATTTATCCCCTCCCAGACTTTATTAAAATAATCGCGACCGGTGATTTCCTGAAATTGGGATCTTTCCAATGAATCAAGGCTGATATTTATTCTTTTTATGCCGGCATCTTTGATTTTATCTACATTGTCTCTCAATAAGACACCATTGGTGGTTAATGATACATCATTCAAACCTTCAATTCGATTCAGTTCCCTCAGAAAGTCATAAACACCCAATCGAACCAGCGGTTCTCCACCAGTAATCCTTACCTTTGAAATCCCATGCCTTACACCCACTCTAACAATCCTTAAGATCTCTTCATATTGAAGAATTTCATCATGTTTTAACATGGTTAAAGGAGTCAAAGGCGTACAATACTTACAACGAAGATTGCAACGATCTGTAATTGAGATTCGTAGATAACTCAACCGCCGATCATAATTATCAATAATATTTATATTGTCCATAATATTTATTCTGTTTGGAGCCGTATTTATTTTAGGTAAAACAGTATATATTCAGTATAATTTAGGCTGTTGCTTTCAGTCTAGTGCTCTTTCTATTGCAATTTTGAATCCAAGTTAATCTAATTCTAAAGATACGTGATATGATAAACAGGTGGGATCACTATTACCGAAAAACCTCCAAACAATAATTTGAATGGCAGTAAACATTTCAATAAGCTAGATATATACAGTAATGTCCGGTTAGATTAATGCAAGAGCTGGAATGGGATCTCTGAATCGTGCTTATAAGAATTAAAATAGAGCTTCTTAGTGAAGCGCAGCAAAAATAAGCCTTGTTTGAGTTCGGTACGAACGAGTTTGGCGTTTTTTCGCGAAGCGAACATAGAAACTCTTTTAATTCTTATGCTAAGATTCAGGGATTCCATTTCAGTGAATGCTCTGCAAAAACCTAACCGGACATTACTGAGATATATAAGGAAACTTTGAACAATTACAAACTGATCCTATACCTAAGCCGATTCCTGCCGGGTTAGAATTGCTTTGATGATAAAAATACTGAGGAAGGAGAGGATGGCAATGACAATACTGGCGACAATTCCCTTATCAAAATCACCCGCTGTCATATTCAAATAAATATTGATCGGGATATTGGCTGTTTTTCCTGGAATCCCCCCCGCCACCAGTAAGGTTGCACCAAATTCGCCCATACATCTCAGCCAGGTCAATACCAGACCCGAAAGAATGCCCGGCAGCGCAATCTTAAATGTAGTATCATAAAATGACTTTAGCGGTTTTGCCCCGAGGGTCATCGCCACCCTTTCAAAAACAGGCGGAATTAAATCAAATGCATTTTTAGCCGCTTTTACAGTAAAAGGCATTGCCACAAATAACTGTGCAATAACAGCCCCTGTGGTTGTAAAAATAAAAGAAAACAGCGGACGAATAAATGAAAGATTCAGGAACATCAGGAGTAAAGTCCCGATAATTAAGGGAGGAAGAATCAACGGGATATCAAACAGTGTATCCAAAAACCGACTGAGCCGACCTTTTTTCCTGGCCAGAAAGTAGCCGGAAGGGACGCCGAGAACAAAAGCAATTGCAGTCGCAATAAAAGAGGTTGTCAAACTAAATTTTACAGCGTGTAAAAATTCCTGATCCATAAACAACTCTTTAAGTATCACAGAATCAAGATGAAAGAATCCTGCAGAGATAACCAGCAAAAAAAGAGAGATTACAAAAAAGGCGATGTATTTGGAAACGTCAATAAATTTCATAGTGATTCATGCAACAGTTTAAAACCAAATTTATGGAACACCTCATCCTGCTGAAAAAGGTATTTTTGAAAAGCCCCCACTTTTTCAGGATGATTTGAAAAGGTTAAAACAGTAAAGTAAGCTTGCTGTTGAATATTAGCGTATTTCGGAATACTAACCCAGCGAAATCTGTTGGCCCGCGCAACGGTATCAAACACTAACCCGGCTCCTACAATATCAGATCGCAGATAGTTAACAATTTGATTAATATTAATCGCCTGGACAATTGAATTTTTTCGAATACCTTTTGCATTCTCCCGATTCATCCGTTTTTCTATTTCTAAATAGGATTTACCCAGTGCCATTGTCATGGAGTTACCTAACGCGATTTTTACTGTTTTACGATGTAAATCGTCAAACGTCTTTATGGTTTTTTCTCCCTCTTTGGATAACCCAAACACAGGGGTTTGATGTACCAATACCTGATAAGATTTTAAAAACCCTTTATTTTCTGCTTTCTGCAAGAAAGATTCAGATGCAGGTGTATATATATCCCCCTTTTTCGAGGCGGTTAACTGGCCGAGTAACTGCCCTGACCCACCAATAATCAAATAGACCTGAAACGCCTTTTCAGTTCGATTAAAGTTTTTTACAATTACTTTACCCGGCTTTGACAATGATGCGGCCAAATACCAGTAAATATCAACCGCAAATATCTGACTATATCCTATTAAGCAAACAATTATAAGTAAACTCTTTTTCATCTTATGCTCTTTATTCTTTCTCTGGATTTATTGACGATAGTTTTTACACAATACAATTGACTCTTTTTTGAGTGATACGGATACTTTTCGCCCCTTTTTAATATTTAATTTTTCAAACGCATGATTCGGTATATTTATATGTAGCAAAAAGCCCATTTCATCTTCAAATAACAGATAGCAATAGTTACCGCGATGTCGGATCAACGTGATGTGACCTTGAAACACATTCTCCTTCAGGGATTGATTTATCGGACGATCTTCTCTCAAAATCATCACCTGCCCATTTCTGATACACGCATAACCCGGTTTTTCCAAAACCGCTTCACTGAGCACCAACTTCTGCCCGCCTTCCAAAACCACTTCCTGTTTATCCCCGTTTTTAACCGGCCAGATATTCATAAAACCTAGCATACCTGCAGACTCAACAAATTGCGGTTTTTCATATACCTCTGCCAGATCTCCACTTTCCATTACGCACCCTTTGTTTACCATTACCAAACCATCTCCAAAAGTAAACGCTTCCTCCAAATCATGTGTTACAAAAAGTGCAGGGATATTGTAGTCATCACAAATTTCTGAAACCAGTTCCCTCAAGGACTCCCTCAACTCCACATCCAATGCACCAAATGGTTCATCAAGCAATAATACCCGTGGCTGAATCATTAAGATACGCGCTAAAGCCACTCTTTGCTGTTGACCTCCGGAAAGTCTGGAAGGTGCTTTTTCCATTAAGCTGTTGATTTCCAATTTTTCGGTAATTCGATTCAGTTTAACTGAATCCAGAGGCAAACGATGCGCTTTCGGTCCATACAGTATATTGTCCTTCACAGATAAATTTGGAAAAAGGGTATAACTCTGGGGTAGATAGCCAACATTTCTTTCATGAATCGGCAGGCGAATATTTTTTTCACTATCAAAAAAAGTGACCCCATTAATGACAATGCTCCCTTTTGAGGGATTAAAAAACCCGGCGATAATTTTCAACAATGTTGATTTTCCACTACCGGACCGACCAAAAATAACAACACGGTTATGCTGAAAGCTAAATGAGAGATTAACCTGAATGTTTTTAAGATTTTTCTGAACGTCGACGTCTATCATCTTTTATATTTTCCCTCTGGTGGAAGTCACACAATCCAAACAGATTCATTTCAGGTATCTTATCCAATTTTAATACCCTTTTTTACCTGCGCTCAAATACAGACGATTACTTGAATTGGAAATTTAATCCAAAAGGAGTTTGCCTTTTTATTAAAATTGTGAAAAGGTCCTCAGGGAACAAACGGCTTCCAGCCCGTTATACTCTCAATTGACAAGGTTTTAGATACTATAGGTATCACCAGTCTCCTTAAAATGATCATACCGGAACCCGGAATGTCAATCTTAAGTAAAATGCTGGAATTCTCCTTCGGGATGATGGTTTTAAAATACTCAACTCCTTTTGGGGAATAACATAATTTTGCTGGAAAACAATCGAAAAAAGAGCTGGGGCATTCAAGGATAAACATGGGTCTAATTTGTCCTTTTACATAATATTCTTATATTCCAGAATATTATGTAAAATTTCAATCAAATATGTAACCTTTTTGACCCATTTGAGATATTCTTGGATGCTTAGTTCGATTCTCCATGTTTGTTGGGTTGAACTTAATAATACTATATATGAAAATCAATGGCAATTTACTGATATTTACTTTTATTTACAGTAAATTAGGTTGTATTAAGGGAACAGGATGTTCAGTTCCTTATAAAATTCGATGCCAAACAGTCTGTAGAGAACGATGAGTGTTGATACAGACCAATAGTTTTAAATATATTAGTTTGTTTTTTCTCGGCAAAAGGAAGTTTTTGTGAGTTTTATTCTTTTTTAATAGAAACGGATATTATTTAAATTCAATACCTTTGCATGTCATTCGGTCAATCAGGAACTAGACCAATTTCATGATGGTATGTTTGTTGCTCTTAAGAACGTCCGTAAGCTTTAATTCTTGCTACTAGAATATCATAAAATATAACTCACTTTCCAAGTTGTTCTTCATAATTTGAAGAACCCAATTTAACCCAATTATTGAGGAGGAAAATTAAGTCACGTGAGTCGTATATTCTAATAAGATAGCGGCATTGTGAAAATACCAGTTTAAGATGTTGTAAAAATTTAGTACTTTTCAAAAGTTTTTCATGAACCGATAGAACGCTGATGAAGGTTTAACTATGTTTCTTGAAAAACCTAATTTTCGGATTTTTTATCCGGAGAAAGATGTAATTATTTAAAATAGAAAGGTAACCATTTTAGCAAACACATCAAAAAAAGGAGATTTTCAATGAAAAAATTCAAGATTATTGTTTCATTAGTTGCATTATCCATCTTATTTTTTATCCTCCCTAGTCCAGTTACTGCCCGCGTTAAGCTCACCTATAGTAACTTTTTTCCTCCGACTCATATTCAATCAAAACTTTCTGAATCCTGGTGTAAGGAAGTTGAAAAAAGAACCAATGGTGAAGTCAAAATTGACTATTATCCCGCTGGAACACTGACAAAAGCAAGAAATGTATATGACGGTGTGGTTCAGGGGCTCTCTGATGTCGGCTTATCTGTACTGGCTTACTCCAGAGGAAGATTTCCCGTATTGGGAACAGTGGATTTACCTCTGGGATATCCAAGTGGTACAGTAGCTACAAAAGTTGCCAACGCAGTCTTTAATGAATTTAAGCCTAAAGAATTCAGAGATGTTAAAGTCATGTTCTTTCATGCTCATGGTCCGGGACTTTTCTTTACTGCCAAGAAGCCGATCCGAAAACTCAGTGATATTAAGGGACTGAAATTAAGAGCAACAGGAAATGCGGCTAAAATTGTTAAAGCTCTGGGCGGAACACCCGTAGCACAGTCGATGCCAGATGCTTACCAGAGTATTCAAAAAGGCGTGGTCGATGGTGGTGTTTATCCATTTGAAACCAATAAAGGCTGGAGAATGGCTGAAGTTGTAGATTATGGAACGGCTGCCTATTCAATTGCTTACTCAACAACATTCTTTGTGGTAATGAACAAAAGAAAGTGGGCCAAGCTTTCAAAAAGTGCTCAACGCACGATTCTGGCAATCAACAAAGAATGGACAATGAAACATGCTGCCGCATGGGACAGTAGTGACGAAATTGGGCTTAAGTATTTCCTGAATCAGGGAAACCAGATTATCGGTCTGGATAAAAGAGAAGCTGCCAAGTGGGTGAAAGCCGTTGCTCCAATTATTGATGGCTACAAAAAGACGCTGGACAAAAAAGGTCTGAACGGCAAAAAAATCGTTGATTTCACCAAACAATACTTAGATAGTCTTCAGTAGATAAATAGAAGGCCGGCTGTATTTCAGTCCGGTCTTTTTTTAATTCTTTATTCATTTAAGCATTGAAGGTAAAAACGATTATGAATTCATTCTGGACTTTTTTAGACAAACTTGAAGGCAAGATGAAAAGTCTTGGCGCCATATGCCTGATGGGAATGGTTACAGTAACCTGCTGCGATGTTATTGGCCGGGCAATTGGGTATCCGATTTTTGGATCTGAAGAGATTGTGTTTTTTTTAATGGCGCTGGTGGTTGGCTTATCATTGCCCTTTTCACACAAAGAGAAAATCCATGTTGGGGTTGAGATCGTGGTCAGACTTCTCCCCGAAAAGACTCAACTTTTAATTAAATTCTTCACAGACATAGCTACACTGGTACTCATGGCTCTTATAACTGTGATGATGGCGTTTTATGCTTCTGATACTGCAGAATCAGGCGAAGTTTCAATGAACCTTGAACTTCCCGAATATACAATCATGTATGCACTATCATTTTGTTTTCTTATACTCTGTTTTTTCGTTCTGAAAGACATCATCCAATATATCAATGAAGATAAGGGTTAGCACATGAGTCCAACTACAATAGGAATACTTGGCATCATCATCATGCTGATGATCTTTTTAACAAGAATGTCCGTGGCTTATGTTATGGCTCTGGTGGGACTCATCGGCTTCAGCGTTTTGATTTCACTCGAAGGCGGATTAAACCTTCTTTCTAGAAACATCTATGGTTCTTTCTCATCTTACGACTTAACCACCATCCCACTATTTATACTCATGGGTCAGATCGCTTTTAATAGTGGTATCAGTCGAAGATTATACAATACGGCTTACAAATTCCTGGGAAGTATTAGGGGGGGTCTGGCAATGGCAACTGTTGCATCATGTACTGCCTTTGGAGCCGTCTGCGGATCAAGCCCGGCAACCGCATCAATTATGACCACCGTTGGAATGCCAGAGATGAGAAGATACAATTACAAAGACGATCTGGCTGCCGGTTCTGTTGCATCAGGCGGAGGTTTAGGGATGATCATGCCGCCAAGTGTTGTCTTAATTATTTACGGCGTAATGACAGAGCAGTCCATTGGTGCCCTGTTTGTGTCAGGAATTCTACCTGCTTTACTGTTAACATTTTTATTTATTGTCTGTATCTATATCACTTGCTCAATTGATCCGGCAAAAGGGCCTGCTGGTGAGAAATTTACCTTTAAGGAAAAAATCAAATCGCTCACCGGACTAACTGATACCTTACTGGTTTTCATCCTTGCTATCGGCGGACTGTTCATGGGCTGGTTTACCCCAACCGAATCGGCATCCGTTGGGGCTGCAGGAGTTTTGTTTATCTCAGTTATTCGGCGGCAACTTTCCTGGAAAGCATTTGTTAAGGCCCTCTATGAAACTCTCAGCACGTCCTGCATGGTTCTTTTCTTAATTGCCGGAGCTGTCGTATTCAGTAAATTTCTAGCTGTTACCCGAATTCCTTTTGATATTGCTTCGTGGGTTAGTGGCTTGGATCTACCATCGTTTATTGTGATGGGAATTATCATCGGCATCTATTTCCTGGGAGGGTGCTTTATGGATTCCCTGGGGCTGATCATGTTGACAATTCCAATTTTTTATCCGGTTATTATCAATTTAGGGTATGACCCGATCTGGTTTGGCATAATCATTGTACTAGTAGCTGAAATGGGAGTCATTACTCCGCCGGTCGGGATAAATGTATATGTTGTGTACGGTGTTTCAAAAGGAGTCGTCGGTGAAATACAACTGGAAACAATTTTTAAGGGGATTTTCCCTTTCCTGCTCTCAGTTGTCGTCGGGATTATAATTCTAATCGCTTTTCCACAGATTATCCTGTTTCTGCCTAATTTAATGTATTAAACGTGTTTTGAAAACACATGACAGAGCAGATGGGGCGTTAGAAAGGGATTAAATAGAATATCACAGAAATAGTCCAAAAAGGTTTTCACGATTAATTTGGTTTTTGTTTTAAAGGTCTGAATGTCAAAGGAGAAAAAATAATGAAATGGGGAATGGTTATAAATATCGCTAAGTGTATGCGATGTCACGGATGTGTTGCCGCATGTAGGGTTGAACACTTCCTGCCATTTGGTGTTGCCTGGGTAAAATTAATTGCAGATGAAAGGGAAGAAAACAGAGTGGTCAGTGTTTCCACATACCCGGTTCGATGCAATCAATGCAAAGAAGCCCCTTGTGTGGATGTATGCCCAACGGAAGCTTCACATCAAAGAGAAGACGGTATCGTTGCAATTGACGCAGATAAATGTATCGGATGTCGATACTGTGTTATCGCCTGTCCATACCAAAACAGGACATTTTTGTCCAAAGACAAAAATCCAGGATACTTCCCTGGGTACGAAAAGACGAAATTTGAAAAAATGGGTGAAAAGATATTCCCCCATCAGGTTGGAACCACTCAGAAATGCAATTTCTGCCATGAAAAAATAGATTACGGTTTGGCAAACGGATTGAAACCTGGCATTGATAGAGACGCAACACCCGCTTGTGTGAATACTTGCCAGGCCAGGGCGTTAACATTTGGGGACCTGGATGACCCAAATAGCGAAGTTTCCGTTCTAATCAGGGAAAAGAATGCTTTCCAATTGAATCCGGAAATGGGTACCGACCCATCGGTTTACTACATCGACGGTCCCATTGGCGACAATGATAACACGGCACCACCTGAGTCCCGCACAGGGAGTCATATGCCAGGACAGAGCTCTGTTGAAGCCAGAGCAAAACAGATATTTTCAGGTTCTAAAGAAGAAGGAGGAGCATAATGAAGCAAACATCACGTCAATGGATGGTTACCCATGAGTGGATGGTTAAACCCATGCAGCAAAAAGAGTGGATTGAAGGTCAGGGAATAATGATCTGGTTAGCCGAAGTATTTTCCAGTCTCGGAACCGGTCTTTATATTGTGGCTCTCTTTTTTAACAACTGGTGGGCAGCCTTAGTGGGCTGGCTGATTATCGTTGGACTGAAACTTCCACTGCATTTTTTCTATCTAGGAAAACCGCTTCGATTTTGGAGAGCCCTGCCGCCTTTTACCCGGGCCTGGAGAACATCATGGATCGCCAGAGGTTTCTTTTTCACCACCCTTTTTGCGGGTGTCGGGTTCATACAATTGATACTGAGTTACTATATCACATTTATGATAGAGCCGGCAGCGGCAGTCACATCCTTAATTCTGGTTGATTTTCTGGTTAAGGTGCTGGCCGGGGTTCTTGTCGTATTTACAGCCGTTTACTGTGGTTTTATGATGAGTTTTTGTAAAAGCGTTCCCTTTTGGAACACGGGCTTACTGCCAATCGTGATTATGAACGCGGGCGTTGCTGACGGGCTGGCTTTGTTATTAGGAATTGGAATGCTTTCCGGAGGTGTTGATTTCATGATGGTGGAAGCCATTACTCGATTTTTACTGATCGTTAATATAATTCTTATTGGGACCTATCTTATCAACTCTACCTATCGGTCAGCTACCGCGAAACTCTCTTCCAACGAATTGCTGTCAGGAAAAGTGGCCGGGATCTTTTGGATAGCTGTTGTCATTTTAGGCATTTTTGTTCCCCTGATTATTTCAATCGCCGGCTATTTCACCCATGTGTCTCATCTTGTTATGATAGTTGCAATCATCGCACACACCATAGGCGCTTTTGGCCTTAAATATTGCATACTGAAGGTTGGGATTTACAAACCGATACTGCCCAATTTAAAAACCCATTAGTATTTTATCAGTTTTTTCTGCGGATTTAGGCAGAAATTACTTTTAAGATACTTACCCTGTTTATTAAGGGCTAGGCTGAACGACAAAAAAGGAAAATGAAATGAGCGAAAGAGAAATTGTATATTCGAACTGTAAAAGCTGCCACGGTGGTTGCGGCGTGAAAGTTCATAAGGAAGACGGGGTCATCGTTAAAATCGAAGGAAACCCTGATTCCCTGACCCGTGGGACGATGTGTTCAAAAGGGCTATCCAGTATTCAACATATTGATAACCCATACCGACTGAAGTATCCACTGAAAAGAGCGGGTGCGAAAGGTGAAGGTAAATGGAAAAGAATATCTTGGGATGAAGCGTTAGATACGATTGAAGAAAAAATTAAAGAGACCCAGGAAAAATACGGACCGGAATCTCTGGCGGTATCTCAAGGTACGGGTAGAGGTTACAACCGATATATTCACCGATTTGCCCGATCAACCGGAACAGCCAACGTGATATCTCCGGGTTACGTATGTCATAGCCCCCGATTGGGTTTATATGGTCTGGTAACCGGATATGGTCGACTCTATTGTGATTACCATGGTTGGGGAGGCGTCTTCCCTAAAACCCAGATTATGTGGGCGAAACAACTGGAAATCAGTAGTGCCGACTCTGAAATGTGTAACTGGTTCATCCATTCCCTGGATTATTGCAAAAACCTGATTATTATCGACCCACGAGCCAGTGCATATGCAACCCGAGCAAAGCTCTGGTTGCAACCTCGCCCAGGGTCAGATTGTGCTTTGGCCATGGGGATGATCAACATTATTTTTCAGGAAGAGTTATGGGATAAAGAGTTTGTCGACAATTGGACCTTTGGTTTCGAAGAACTCAGAGAACGCTGTGCACCTTTTACTCCAGAAAAAACAGAGGAACTTACCTGGGTTCCCAAAGAAAAAATCATTGAAGCGGCCAGATTGTTTGCCATCGATACCCCAGGCTGTATCCAGGTGGGTAGCTCCCTTGAAAGACAAGCCAACTGTGGGCATACACTACGTGCGATTACCTGTTTGATGGGTATGACAGGTAATATTGAAGCCCCGGGAAGTATGGTCAGTTGGGTACTACCTGAGACAGGTCTGATAGAAGATTTCTTCCTTGAGTTACCCCTCACAGAAGAGATGAAAAGTAAAATTATCGGTATCGAAAAGTTTAAGATGGGGGCGGCACGGACCTGTAATCCTGACACCATGGTGAAAGCAATTTTATCAGGAGAAGCTCCAATTCATGTCTGGCTGAGTGTTGGGGGCCAGCAGATTGTTCACATGGCCAATACCAAAGAGGTCACTGCCGCCATTGAAAAAGTGGATTTCATGGTTCATTGTGATCTGTTTATGGGGCCTATGGCAGAAGCGGCGGACATTGTCCTCCCTGCCGCTCATTGGCTTGAGATAGATGATGTATATGACATGCATCCCCGCTTTATGATTGAAGCGCATAACAAATGCGTTGATCCTCCCGGGGAGGCCCATTCCGACCTTTGGATTTTTAATCAAATCGGAAAAAGAGTTGCCCCTGAGCATTGGTTTGAAAATGAAGAGGCAGCGCTGGATTATCAATTAAGAAAGGCCAATCTAAAATGGAAAGATTTTAGTAAAAAACTGGTTAGTGGATGTTGGGGTGATGATCAGAAGTACTACAAGTATAAAACTGATTATTGGGTGGAAGGGGGCGGTTTTCCTTCTCCCACCGGTAAGTTTGAATTCTATTCAAAACATCTGGAGAGTTTAGGGTATGACCCACTGCCTGAGTTCAGGGAGCCGGGAGAGAGTCCATATCGAACTCCGGAACTATATAAGGAATATCCAATTGTGATGAGCAGTGGTTTTAGACAGCCGTTCTATTTTCTGGCTCAGTACCGAAACATTCCCTGGCTGAGAAGTTTTATGGAATATCCACAATGCCAACTCCATCCGGAAACAGCTGAAAAATACGGTGTTGAGGATGGAGACTGGATCTGGATTGAATCTCCCAGAGGTAAAATCCGACAAAAAGTCAGATTGTTCCCTGGAATTCTTAGAGGCATGCTAATGACAACCGCAAACTGGTTCTATCCAGAAGAGCCGGCGAAAGGTTATCATGGCGTATTTATCTCGAACCCTAACGTGCTGACCAGCAACGATCACCTTGATCCGATGTATGGTTCACCCGACTTAACCTGCTTACTTTGTAAAGTATCAAAGTGTAGCGAAGAAGATTTGCAAGAAAATGTATTTAAAACCGAAGAGTATGGCTTTGTTCAAACTGCTGGCGAGTAAGGGTTGATATTTTTTTTATGAACAGCTAAACACCATCAAATACCTGGAATTAGGAGAATTTGAAATATGGTAGCAAAAAATCGAAAAGAGACCAGTGTCGATACATCCGTTGATAAGACCGTCGTCCGTGCATTAGCACTGGGCGGTCTGCTTGGTGGATGTGATCCCTCCTGTGTCGATGTCAAAGATGGAAAAATATTACGTATTCGGCCAATGCATTTTGATTGGAAATACGAAAGAGAGAGTTTTAATCCCTGGAAATTCGAAAGAGATGGTCATGTTTTGGAGTCGAACTTCAAAGGGATGCCTGCTCCTTGGTCACTATCTTATAAGAAAAGAACCTATTCCCCTAACCGGATCAAATATCCCATGATGCGGGTTGATTGGGATCCGAATGGAGAAAGAAATACGGGGAATCGGGGTATCAGTAGGTATAAACGCATCTCCTGGGATGAAGCAACCGATATTATTACCGGTGAGATTAAAAGAATTATTGACACCTACGGTCCTTTGGCAATTTTAGCCCAAGGTGACGGTCATGGCGAGTGTAAGACTATCCATACCCCTCATGGTCACCAGGCCAGACTGTTGGAAATGTTGGGTGGATTTACTCAGCAGGTGCGTAATCCAGATAGTTGGGAAGGCTTTTACTGGGGTTCCAAGCATGTTTGGGGACAAGGTATCGTTGGTATGATGGATCCTTCCGGCAACGTGATGAAGGATATGACAGAAAACTGTGATCTGGTACTGTTTTGGGGATGTGATCCTGAAACAACACCTTGGGGATTTGTGGGACAGTTTGCCAGTCGACTCTGCTACTTTTGGAAAGACTGCGGTATTAAACAGGTTTATATCTGCCCGGACCTAAATTACGGTGCGGCGGTTCATGCGGACAAGTGGATTCCAATTCTGCCCAATACAGATTCTGCCATGCAACTGGCAATCATCTATACTTGGCTGAAAGAGGGTACTTACGATAAAGAATATATCAAAACGCATGCTGTTGGAATGGATGAAGTCTCTGATTATGTAATGGGTAAAGAAGATGATATACCCAAAACACCGGAATGGGCGTCAAAAAAGTGTGGTGTTCCTGAGTGGACCATCAAAGCATTGGCCCGTGAATTCGCCAAGAATATCACTTCGATTGCGCATTATTTTGGTGGTTCCATGTTCAGAGGACCTTATTCACACGAACCTGCCAGACTTGAGTGTATTTTGCTCGGTATGCAAGGGCTCGGTGGACCTGGTGTTCATCAGACTCAGATTACTTATGGTGGTATGCCAAGACCTGAGGGACTTGAGAGTACAAGATTTTTTAACCCTCAGCTTCCTGAAAGATTGACCAAACCAACCATGACAACCATTCGGGCCTGGGGAAAGCAGTTGATTCCCAAAACGATGATTCATACTGCCATCTTGAATCCGCCTTTGACCTTCTGGGGAAATGGTGGAATTGAGGAGCCAGTGGATGATCAGTTTGTTGAATACAAATACCCCATCGCCAAAGAAGATGGTGGAACTGAAATTCACATGATGTGGACAGATACGCCTTGTCGAATTACCTGTTGGAATTGTGGTCATGAAACCATTGTTGCAGAGCGGGATCCAAAAATTGAATTTGTGCTGGCTCAGCATCCGTGGCTGGAAAATGACTGTATCTATGCTGATATTATCCTGCCTTCCAATACCAATATGGAAGTTGATGATATTGTAACTAATACGCGTCAGGGAACTCAACACCACAGTATTCTTTTACAGGATAAAGCGATTGAGCCCGTGGGTGAATCTAAGAGTGACTACGAAGTGGTATTAGAAATTGCCAAGAAAATGGGAAAAGGCGATGAGTTTTCAGAGAATAAATCCACTTTAGACCTTCAAAAAGAAGTGTTTGATAATATGCATCTTGAGAAATTCATCAGTTGGGACGATTTTGAAAAGAATAAATATGTCGTACTCCCTACCGCAAAAGACTGGGAAGACGATGTGGTCGGACTACGAAAGTTCTACGATGACCCGGAAAAAAATCCACTGCCAACCCCAACGGGTAAGCTTGAATTCTATTCCGCATCAATCGCTAAAGCATTTCCAGAAGATCTGGAACGTCCTCCGATACCCAAATGGGTCGAGAAAAGTGCCATGCATGACGAAAGGATCTCCAGCCAGAGAGCGAATGCTTACCCACTGCTGCTGATGTCGAATCACGGCCGGTGGAGAGTGCATTCTCAGGCGGACGACGTAACCTGGAGTCGCGAAGTTATCACCTGCAAAGTAAAAGGATATGACGGCTACATGTATGAACCATGCTGGCTTCACCCCATAGATGCAGAAGCCCGTGGAATTGAAATGGGTGATATTGTGAAGGTACATAATGAGCGAGGTATCGTTCTTTGTGGTGCGCGGGTATGGGAACGTGTAATGCCAGGCGTTGCCTATGTTGACCATGGTGCTCGACATGATCCTATTATCAATGGTGTTATTGATCGCGGTGGAGCCATTAACTGTATTTCAGGTGAAGGTATCACATCAGCAAAATGTTGCGGTCAAGCAACAAGTGGTTATCTGGTTGAAGTATCCAAAGTCAAGGGTGAAGAGATGGACGGATGGAAGAGAGATTATCCCGAGGCATTTAACAGAGAATATGATCCAGCCGCAGGTTTGCGTTTTGAGGCTTGGATAGAAAAAGGAGGTAAATAATGAAGGTATTTGCTATTGATCTTTCCATTTGTAATGGGTGTTACTGCTGCCAAGTTGCTTGTAAAGATGAGCATGTGGCCAACGATTGGACCCCATATGCTAAACCTCAACCTGATACCGGTCAATTCTGGTTTAAGTTGAATGAAGAAGTCCGAGGACAAGTACCGAAGGTTTGTGTGACTTATACACCAACGCTTTGTCATCATTGCGATGATGCACCCTGTATAGCCGGATGTAAATCTGAGGCAATTTACAAACGGGATGATGGACTTGTTATTATTGATCCTACCGTTTGCACCGGTTGTCAGCTATGTACCGATAATTGCCCTCACGGTGCCATCTATTTTAACGAAGGCATGAATATTGCGCAGAAGTGTACGGGCTGTAGTCATCTTCTAGACAATGATCCTAATTGGGATGTGCCAAGGTGTGTTGACCAATGTCCAACAGGTGCAATTCAGTTTGGTGAAGAAGAAGATTTTGCAGATTTCATTAAAGATGCAGAATTTTTGAATCCAGAAGCCGGAACAAAGTCCAGGGTTTATTACAAGAACCTGCCGAAGAAATTCATCGGTGGAACATTGTATGATCCCATTGAAAAAGAAGTTATCATCGGCGCTACTTGTACATTGAAAGACACAGAGTCCAATGAAAGTTTTTTAGCCACAACAGACGCTTACGGCGATTTCTGGTTCCGTGACTTGAAAGATGACAGAACTTTCACCCTGGAATTGAAAGAGGGTGGAAAGAACAAGGTTATGGAGAATATCTGTTCAGACATCGATTTAAGTCTGGGCGATATCCCTTTGACATAACTATCTCAAAATAGAAAAGAAAAAGGGGAGTTGCTTTAATCAGCAACTCCCCTTTTTTTATGGAAAAAACAAATGTTAGACCCTTACGTTTTTACGTTTTCTTTTTGAACGGCGCCATGATTTTTTAAGAAGCGGTCAATCCCCCATCCACATAGATCGTCTGACCGGTAATAAAGGAAGATCCTGCTGAAGCTAAAAACACAGCCGCACCAATCAGATCTTCCGGAACGCCCAACTTATCCAATGGAATCACAGATCGATACTTCTCTGCCAATTCTGGATTTTCTTTAATATGAATGGTTCCCGGTGTAATAATCAGCGCAGGGCCCACGGCATTCACACGAATTTTATAGGGGGCCAATTCAATAGCTAAAGCCTTGGTGATCATTTCGACGGCACCTTTGGTTCCGCAATATGCAGAATTACCACCACCATACCCTCTAATTCCACGTACTGATGAGAGATTAATAATTTTACCCTGGCGGTTCTTTTTCATAACTCTGCCAAAATGCTTACAGGCAATCATGGTTCCTTTGACATTGACATCAAAAATCCGGTCCCAATCTTCCATGGGATATTCCAAAGCATCTCTTTTGATATTCACACCCATGGCGTTGACCAGAATATCAACCGTCCCGAATTTATCAACAACACTCTTAACCAGATTTTCCATACTCTCTTCACTTGTAACATCGACTTGGATTGCCGCTGTTTCTGATCCTGTTTGTTTTGCGATATTTTCAGCAACCCTAGTGATTGCGTCCTTACTTCGACTTGCAACAACAACTTTGGCTCCAAATTGGCCCAAACCCATTGCAATAGCCTCACCAATACCACCAGCACCGCCAACAACAACGGCAATCTGGTTGTCCAGTCTAAAGAGCTCGTTCATTCTCCATTCTCCAAATAATAGTCATCGTTAAAAAATAGACATCGAATTAAATTTTAACGATACAATATAAACAAATTAATAGATTCAACCTTAGTAAGATTGAGTTACGATCTAAATTGCAAACGCACATTCTTAAGAATGCCGGAACAATCATCGCCATAAGGATTAATCTTTGGTTACGACCAACGTATTCTTACAAGCGTTTTTAACAAATCAAGTTGTAGTGATAACAACAACCATCACTGTTGAAGGTTCATTATTATTAACAGATACCTGTCGTTTTTCTCCTGCGGGAATATATATTACATCACCCGGATTCAGAATAAATTCATCCTCTTCTCCAGAAACAGTAAGAGAGCCACTGATAATATAATATACTCGCTCCCTGCTGGATGAAGCCATTTTGGCACCACCGTTCGGCAGAAAATGAGACAAAGAGACAGTTGTTTTTTCACTTACCTCTTCTGTTATTTTTTTTGATCCCCACATATTGTAGTGATCAAGCGCATTATAAGTTTCACCTTCGGTGACCCGGACAACTTTCATGATTTTTCTCTTTATGTTTAGTTATAATTAATTAATAAAGTTAAAACTACGGAAAATTAAGACGGGTTACTGGGGATCCAATCCAATTTCTCCCAGATTCACATCAATCTTAGTACAAACATTCGTTACGAGTTTTCCGTATCCCCCATGATCAATAACAACAGAATATTCAGTATCCTGTTTTAACCCGTCAAATTCAAAATCTCCATAAATATCGGTTTGAGTTGTCAGGGTACTGTCATCTCCTTGCAAAGTTACGATAACGCCGACTGCACATTCATTCTGTTTGTCGCTCAGTACCACTTCACCCGCCACAAACCGTTTAGGCAGATCTTTGTATAATACTTTGGGAGCACCACTATATTCAGGATTGATCGGCTGATATTCTCCACTGGCCTTTGCTTTTGAAACATCACTATTGGGATCATCCAAATCGCCAAATATCAGGGCATCAGTAGGACAAGATTCTACACAACGGGGCAGTTTCCATCCTTTATCCAACAAATGAGCACAAAAGGTACATTTTTGGGGCAGCTGCAGCTCTTCATTCCAATATATTACCCGATAAGGACAAGCAGCGGCAATATCTTTTTGTCCCTTGGCTTTTACCGGATCGATCATCACAATACCATCTTCTCTTCGATATACAGCTCCGTCAATCGCCGCCTTGGCACATGGGGCTGCCTCACACTGCATACAAGGGATGGGGGTGTAATCGACCTTCATTTTTGGATAGCTGCCTCTTTCGATCTCTTTTATATTCATCCAAAAATGACCAAATTCAGGCTGGGAAGCAGAATAAGCAGGATAATCATTTCCACAAAATTCGTCCTTACATGATAAGAAACAGTTGTAACATCCAGTACATCTCTCAACATCAATCATCATTCCATAGGTTGTCATTGTTATCCCTCCCATTTAGAAATTTCTATTAAACATGAATTTGACGCCATCCCTGGTGCATTTTTAGATACCATGCGAGAAGGAGTCAACAGACAGACACATCCTCCCTTGTCCAGGGAATTTGATTTCCCCGGTTCCAAAGGATCATATTTTGAGGAGGATCCATAACTATGAATTACACCGGGCTTAACCCTGCCAGTAATCTTAGCAACGCCTAGCACCTGGCCCCTGTCATTGTGCAACCTGACAATCTCGCCATTTTGAATTCCTCTCACTTCAGCATCCACCGGATTTAATCTGACCGGCCAATAGGCATACCCGTCTTTAATAATTCGATGCCCTGGAATCTCATTCAGCCAGGCAGTATGCTTGTCATAATGCGTATGAAAGGAAAATCGTGGATGTGGAGACAACAATTGTAATGGATACTTTTCCGCCAGCTTTGATTGATGACCTTCCCAGCTTCTAATATAGTGAGGCATGGGGGGTCGTTCTTCATCATCTGGAAAATTTTCTGTGAGACTCACCGATACGAATTCAATCTTACCACTGACCGTTCCAAGCTCCTTGGCCTTATCTGTCAGTCGTTTTGGATTGTTCAAATCGGGTGTATCACATTCCCGACCTTCATAAAACCATCTGAGTGATGGTGTTGGTTTGTAATCTTCCCGTATCGGAAAGATAAAATACCCTTTCTCATCAAACTCTTCCCAGGACATATACTTAGGAACATCTGAAATGGCATAAAACGCCTTGGCCCAATCGATTTCTGATTTACCTTCGGTATACTCCTCTTTTTTACCCAATCGATCAGCCAGCAAGGAAAAAATCTCATAATCTGATTTTGAATCCCATAAAGGCTCAATACATTTTTTCTGTCGTACCAATACCCGATTACTGCAACCACTGCTGGCATGAACAGTATATCCACCCGCCGCTCCCCATTCTCCAACATCATCACGTTCCAGTTGAGTACAGGCAGGCAGGATGATATCAGCAAATTTCGTTTCACTCTGATACCAACAATCCTGATTCACCACAAACTCGAGTTTGTCGCTGGTATACATCCGAACCCACTTATTGGTATCAACCATGGTTCCAATAAATGAACCACCGTATCGATAAAACATTTTCACTTCTGAGTAACCTTCCATCGGATAAGTGAATTGTGTGTACTGCTGTTCGAGTGAATTTCCGCAGAATCCTTCTCCACGCCAGCTAACCGGTGGATCTAAAACCGCATCCGGTAAAGTCAACCGATATAATTTTTGTTTAACCGGATTGTCCGGTCGGGTATTGGCTGCTTTAGAGGTCGCCATTCTACCATCCAGATCGGCATAACCAGGAAACCAAATATCCGTATTCGATGGAGCCCCCATCGTGGTTCCCCAAATACTAACGCCGGGCTTTCCTAACCCCTGCATCGCTTGCAACAAGACCATTAGACGAGCCCATTCTGTTCCAAAAGCAGTTCTACAGGCACCCCCTTCGCCACCTCTTGATCCGCCGGACAAAATAGTTCTCTTAGACGCCCATTGCCGTGCGAGTGCTCTAATAACTCTTGCCGGTACAGTCGATTCTTCCGCCGCCCATTCAGGTGTTTTAGGCTCCGAACCGTCTTCCCCGAGAATATGTTTTTTAAAGGGCTCGAATCCAACTGAATGCGTTTCCAGGTATTCCTTGTCGTAAGTGTCTTCTGTTATCCAGACATATGCGATGGCCATGGCCATGGCGGTATCAGTTCCCATGATCGGTGTAATCCATTTTCCGCCCATTGCAGCGTTGGTGTAATTGAAGAAGGGATCAATAAACACCATCTCCACACCCTTCTTCTTCAACCAGTATCTCCAAATGGATGACTCCTGACCGGTATACGTTCCCCGGGTTGAATCCGGATCATTTGACCAGTAAACAATCATTTCTGCGTTTTGCAACGCATCGGTCAGGGTATCATAAGGTTCCGGCATTCCTAACCGCCAATAGAAGCCATAGGTATGAGTCGCCCCCCAATGCCATCCTTCCCAGCTGTCCGGATTATCCAGTACCTGAGTATAACCAATCATATTGAAGAAACGACTGAAAGGCCCCATTTTGTAACCAACATTACCCCAGTTGTGATGTGATGATGTCATTCCTGTCACAGCGGACTGTCCATATTTCCCCTGAATCCGGGTGATTTCACCAGAAATAATAGTAAGGGCTTCATCCCAGCTAATACGCTCATATCCAGATTTACCCCGGTTTTGAGTATTTCTTTCTCCGTTAGGATCAAAATCCACCCGTTTCATGGGGTATTTGATTCTCTCATCAGAATATAACCGTTGTCTCTCCCCATGAACATAAGGTGACAAAGACATTTTTTTTGGAGCGGTATAGGCTTTGTTTCCAGCCTGTATCGTCCAGGGTGAGTAATCTTTTTCATCAACTACCAAAGGCCGGATTCGCGTCACTTTTCCATCGTTTACATACACAGAAATCGGACCACAGTTCGTACAGCTTGTAAATATTTTTTCAGCCATAGCTTTCCTTCTTTCTTAATGTTTTAAAAAACGCTTGTTTTCCCTTTTTTAAAAGTATCGGGTCACACAGAACAAACTTAGGGACTCTTAATTTTTTTTGATTCAAAATGGGTATTGGGTCGTAATCGCTCCCATTGTTCTCTTTTCATTAGCCTGGAAAAATGAGATCAACTCATTAAAGGCTGAAGTCAACCGATTGACCGTCTTGAACAGCAGATTAGTTTTTAAACTTTATTTAAAACTTACAAATACAGTTTACAAATGTAAACGATACAGGCAGCAACAGATATGCCACTCTAATGAAAAAATTGTTTTCTATATAAAATATATTACATTTATACACTTCTAAGAGGTATATAGATATTTTATACACTTTAATACCAAATACTTAATGGTATTAAAAAAATAACTTTAAGCTGATTTTAAAAAATGATATTTGGAAATCTGGTTAACTAGCTAAAACATTATAGATAGAGGACTGATCGGTGATCGTGAAACGTAGTTATACAATAACAAGTTCTTAAGACAAAAATGGCGCAGAAACCAAAATTGTTTACTTACGGGGCATATATGACTCAATAATACGCCCATTATTGATAGTTCACTGTAATATTTACGTGTTGTTGTGTTGTGTCAATATTGTCCCAAAATCTCCCTAGATTATCTCATACCCTTTCATTTTTCTGAAAAGTGTTTTCCTGGAAACATCCAGATTTTGAGCTGTTTTTCCTTTTTGCCAGCGATTCTTTTTTAAAACCTCGGTAATATATTGTTTTTCAAATTTACCGACGGCATCTTTCAGGGACAGACCGCTCTCTTGTATGTTTTCCTCTACCAGTTGGGCAGTTTCAACCTCTTTGACGGGTGTATCACTTCTTAAAAAATCTAAATTTCTCAAAGCGATATATCGTCGAATCACATTCTGTAATTCCCGTACATTCCCTGGCCAATGATACTCTTTAAGGGTCTGCAAATCTTCGGGGGATAATCGCGTATAACTGTCTGACTTACTATAGGATTTTAAAAAACTATCCACGAGCAGAAAAATATCATCCTCTCTCTCCCTTAAAGGAGGTAAATCAATCGGTATCACATGGATTCTGAAGTAAAAATCACTGCGCATATTCCCATTTTTGACCAGCTCCATGGGATTTTTATTGGAAGCCGCAATAATCCTCAGATCTGGGCGAATAAGCTTTTGGCTGCCAATTGGATTAAATCCGCCGCCTTCAATCGCCCTTAAAAGCTTAACCTGCATATTCAAACTGATTTCACCAATTTCATCGAGAAAAAGAGTCCCGCCATCAGCTGCTTCCAGAAAACCTTTTTTATCTGCAGTGGCCCCGGTGAAAGCCCCTTTTTTGAAGCCAAAAAACTCACTTTCAATCAGGTTTTCCGGTATCGCCCCGCAATTCACCGTAACGCACCTCTTATCTCTTCGGTCGCTGGAATTATGTATGGCAAGTGACACCAGTTCTTTACCGGTTCCGGATTCACCATAGATAAAAACACTGTCACTGGTGGTTGCTGCCTTCAAAATAGTCTCATAGACATCCTGCATCACCTTGCTATTACCGATAATATTGCCGAATTTATATCGATCCCGCATGGTAGAACGCAAGAGCAGGTTCTCATTTCTGAGTTTCTGCTCCATATTCTTATAGCCGGTAAAATCAGTAATAAAACCTTCAATCCGGATTGACCCCTCATAGTCAAAAGTTGCACCTTCAGCACGGTTAAAAACCCATTTGGTCTCGCCATTGGCAACTTTAATCCGATATTCCGCATGAAAGCTTCTCTTTCGATCCATCGCTGCCTGAAATTCTTTCTCGACCCTGTCAATATCATCTTCATGAATCAGGGCGAAAAATTTTGACAGATCTTGATTCGCAAAGAATGTAGGCTCATATCCAGTTAGAAATCGACATCCCTGGCTGACAAATTCCATTTTCCATGTTCCATTTTTCACAATTCGATACGCCATTCCCGGCAGATTATTCATCACTGCTGAAAGTCGTTTTTCACTTTTGCGAATTTTTTTCTGAACATTTTTAATCTGGGTGATATCCCGAATCGTTTCAACGGCACCCACTAGATTCATATGACTGTCTAAAATGGAACCAGCTGTAATCCAAACATGACCTCCGTCCCCACCATTAATATTTGGCAAAAACCTTTCAACCGAAAGTACACCATTGTTTTCAGTAATGGTGCCATCCTTTAACTTTACGGTATCAACATCAAAGCCCAACAAGTCAATCAATATGGGTTTATTTCCCTGATAAAAAGAAGTAACAAAACTTCGAAACGGCTCTCCGATAACATCCTGTTTTTTAACACCCACCATCTTTTCCAACGCCCGATTCCAGGCGATGATTTTTCTATCCACATCAATCACATAGGTGGGATCAGGCAGAAAATCGATAATATCCAACAGTTGTTTATGGGCGTTTTTCAAATCAATGGTGTGTCTTTCTACCATTTTCTGAAGATCCTGTTGGTGCTTTTTCAGCTTCTTTTCGATCTTTTTCTTTTCCGTAGTATCCCGACTGACCCCTTCAACCCTGATGGTTTTACCATTCTCATCTAATATCGGTGTTTCGTTAACGACAAACTCCCGGCAGGATCCGTCTTTATGGTATACTTCAAGCTCAAAAGCAGGTTGCTGTTTCCCTTGTAATCCCAGCTTTGCTTTGTTTTCGGCATCGTCATTAATCAATGCCGGGGTCCGATTATTCTTAAAAAAGCCGGAAAACTCCTCCTGAGTATACCCAAGTATATTCGTAATGGAGGGGCTCACATATATTGGATTTCCCCGGGTATCAAGGCTGTAAAAAAGGAATTCATTTTTGAGGTTACTTTGTATTCTTTGGTAACTCTCTAGATTATGCGGGTTGATATCGCTGACTGGCTCTTTGGAGTTAATTTGTTCTTGTAATTCATCGGGAGAGCGTTTTTCTACCATTTCAAAGTCCTTAAAATACGCTATTACCAAACAATGGTTTATACAGGTAAATAACTGATTATATATGAATAAATTTTATTTGCACCCGCATTGCTACATCCTACTTGTTTTACCTTTTTTCCGCAACAAGTAGACCCCGAAGAAGGAAAAAAGGTGAAATACACAAAAATTATAAGATTGCCAAGATTTACTTATCGAAAACAACCGGTACAGTTAACACCGGAATAGTTGACCGCTTTAGAACGCTTTTAATATGGCTACTAATCGATGATTTGCTAAAGAGCCCCTCATGAGTACCCAAAACGATCATACCGCAACCTTTTTCTTTCGAATAACGCAGGATATCTTCAACAACATCTCCTTCACTGATAATAATTTCGCGAGAAACAATCCCACAGGCATCATCATCGATACCAGAACGTTTACAATAATCATTCAAGGCATTACGAATAATACTACTGGAGATGTTTTTCCCGACCAGCGATTTATGTGCATCATCGATTTCAGCTTGATGGAAATCCGCTATTTGCTCTTTGCCAAGCAACCACAGCAACCTGTTTTCAGCTTGTCCCGGTATTTTCTCCAGAACATGTAAAAGAACCAGCTTAGCTTCATAATGTGTCGCAAGAGAGACTGCAACATCAAATGCTACTTTATTGTACTCTTCAAGATTAGTTGCATAAAGTATCGATTTTAATGGTTTAATCATTGTTTTTAATCTCCTAATAAATTTTATAAAAATTGAGTTACATCATCAACTTCACCGGTCGCTTGATGCCTAATTTCTTCATTTTGGCATCTAGCGTTGTGGGTTTTAGATTCAAAATTTTTGCCGCACCCTCTTTTCCTCTAACCCTCCAATTTGTGGAATTCAAAACATCTAGAATATGCTTTTTTTGCATACTTTCAAAGGTTTGAACAGATCGACTATCTAAATTCGGATTGTCTGGCAGCTCAATTTGCAGCGTTGTATTGGATGAAATTATCATTGCACGTTCAATAATATTTTTCAACTCCCTGATATTACCTGGCCAGGAATAGTTTTGTAGCATCTGCATATTACTACTGGAAACAGACTTGATACGCTTTCCCATTTTTTCACAAAAAGCATGAATAAAATGCCACACTAAACCAGGAATATCTTCTTTCCGGTTACGTAAAGGTGGGATGACAATTGGAAATACATTGAGACGATAATAAAGATCCATCCGAAATTGACCCGAATTAACCAAATGAAAAAGATCTCGGTTTGTGGCTGCGATAAGTCTGACATCAGACTTAATTGTCTTATTACCGCCCAATCTTTCAAATTGATTGAATTGGAGCACCCTTAATAGTTTGGCCTGCAATTCCAGGGACAATTCTCCAATTTCATCCAAAAAAAGAGTCGATTGATCTGCCAATTCAAATCGCCCAATCCGTTTTGAGTGAGCCCCAGTAAACGCGCCTCTTTCATGTCCAAACAGCTCACTCTCGACAAGGTTTGATGGAAGTGCGGCACAATTTACGGTGATCATGGGGCGGTTATTTCTGGGACTAAAACGATGGACAGTTTGAGCAAGAAGCTCTTTACCCGTCCCGGTTTCTCCCAGTAGCAACACTGTAGAATCGGTGACAGCTACCTGTTCAGAACGATTTAAAACATCTTTGATAGAATCACTTTGGCCGACAAATCCTTCGTGGGTATGCTGAAGTTTAATCTCTTCCCTTAGATAGGTATTCTCGGCCTCAAGTCGATCTTTCAAATCTTTGATTTCAATAAACGCACCATGAAGTTTTTCTTCTGACTGTTTCCGCATTAACGCATTTGCAAAAACAATTCCCACCATTTTAAGCCGCTGAACAAGCCTATCTGGCCACTCCCGATGTGTTTTTAATGCGGCAAAACCCACCACACCTAAAAATTTTTCGCCCACTACCAAAGGAATAAGGGCTTTCGATTTGATCCCTTGCTGACGACAGTGTTCTCTCTCATTTAATGCTTCTTCAGGTAAATCATTAATATCTGATATAACGATGGTCTTACATTGAAACAGTTGCTTGCTGTACCAGGGCTGCTGCTTATTGAGGATAACGTCTATGATCGGATTAAAACCTTCTGCTGCATACGCATGAGTGATTTTCAGTTCTGTTTTTTGGTCACTCAATTGGGCGACACTGCAGCGATCAATGTTCAATACCTCAGCAATCAGTTGCAGACCTTCTTCTATTTTTTTATCTATCTGATCAGCAGGTAATTCTACAAATTGTGTTGAAAGATTAGAGAGCATTGTCTCAAATTCTAGAAGCTCCTTGATCACATTAGGAGACTCGACAGGAGTCAGAACAGAATCCCCCTGAAGTCCAACCTTTTCAGAACCCCTTAATTCAGTGTCACTGATTATCATGATACACCAACCCCATTGAGTGTAATAAATCCATCTAACTATTTCAAAATACCTGATTGTTTACCTTTGTCATCCTCGCGAAAGCGGGAATGACAAGAGGTTTGGTTGAATAAGGGCTGTTTATTGAACATAATCATGTCAAAAAATGAGTCCCAAAGGTTAACTCCAATATTTTATAGTTTTCAACTAATCCTATTTTTTTTGTAACACAGCAATAACGTTTAATCAACTTTATCAACTTAAAAAATTATTTATAACTTTGATAATATAAGGTAAAATTAATATATTTATGCTAATCCGTAAATGTGTTTTTTTTACCCAATGAAAGAATTGAAGAAATCTAAAATTCCAAAATTATACAATATATCAGAGTTAACTCCAATATACAGTATTTATCCCATAAATTTTGATAAAGTAGGCCAATTAAAGATAATTAAAAACCTCAATATATCATACCATTATAATCATATTCGATAGAAATTCACGGGTGGCACATTAAATGAAGATTAGTGAGCAACTAGAGTAAATTCAACAGAAGCTATCAACAATGGATAGCATTATTTATGGAGATTACTGATGAGTAGTGACAATGATATTAAAATCGTCCCAACCTCTGTCTGGTCAGCAGGAGCTGGCTGTCATGGTGGCTGCGGTCAAAAACTTTATGTGAAAGATGGAAAAGTTATTAAAGTTGAAGGAGATGAAAACAATCCCTGGAACCAGGGAAGGGCTTGTCCGCGTGTATTGGCTTTAACGCAATACATGTATCATCCGGACCGAATTATGTACCCACAAAAACGAGTTGGTGCCAGGGGAGAAGGCCGATTTGAACGGATCAGCTGGGATGAAGCATTCGATATTTGCGAAACCAAGATGAGCGACATCCGTGAAAAACATGGGGCTGAAGCTATGGTTTTTGCCCAGGGAACCGGCCGGGATATTGGAGGTCCTATTTCTTATCTGGCATACAATTACGGCAGTCCGAACTGGGCACAATTAGGTCTTTCCGGGCAGTCCTGCTATACACCCAGATTGGGCGGTATGAAGGTTACCCATGGAGATTTTTGTGTACTGGATGCGTCTCAGTTTCTGGAAAAACGGTACGAAGATCCGGAATGGGAAGTTCCCAAGGTCATCATTGTCTGGGGTCAAAATCCACCACCGACATGTCCGGATGGCTTTTTCGGTCATTGGATTGTGGACTGCATGAAACGGGGATCTAAAATCATCAGTGTTGACCCCCGTTATACCTGGATGAGCACCCGTGCAGATGTCCATTTACAGATCCGGGCAGGCACCGACGGGGCTCTAGCACTAGGAATGCTGAATATTATTATCAACGAAGAGTTGTACGATAAAGAGTTTGTTGAGAAGTGGACCTTCGGATTCGAAGAATTAAAAAAACGAGTTCAGGAATACCCAGTGGATAAAGTGTCCCAGATCACCTCAATTCCCAAAGAGTTGATTTTAGAAGCGGCTCGGCTTTACGCCAACAACAGCCCGGCAGCCATTCAATGGGGACTACCGATTGATATGGCACCCGAAGCAACCACTGTGGCTCAGGCGATTGCTCACCTGTGGAGTATTACTGGTAATCTGGATATTCCCGGTGGCAATGTGATAGCCAAGCCATCCCATGGTGTGACGACCTATCCTTATTCTACGGAAGAACTTCTGGAACTGTACGGAAAAGAGTTGGTTGATAAACTGAATGATAAGCGAATTGGTGCCAATAAATACCCCATGATAAAAGGGTTTCGAGGCTGGGCTCAACCAGATATGGTAATCGACCAGATTAATAGCGGAGATCCATACCCCATTAAAGGTGCCTGGATTCAGACAGCCAATATTTTAGGGGGACAGGGCGCCAATACCCCCATGTTTCATAAAGCCTTAAAAAACCTGGATTTTATTGCTGTCGTTGATCTCTTTCATAACCCAACGTCTATGGCTTTGGCCGATATTGTCCTGCCCGCTGCCACGTTTGCCGAAAAAAATAGTTTTCGTTCCTGGTGGGCACCATTGGAAGCGATTCACAAAGTTGTTCAGGTGGAAGAGTGTCGATCGGATTGGGAAATCAATTTTGAACTCGCTAAAAGACTCAGTAAAAAGCCATTGCAATTCGATAATGTGCAAGAACTGATTGACGACCGGCTTTCTGTTTCCGGTATTACGTTCCAGGAACTAATCGATCGAGGATCCTGGGCAATGCCACCCAAAGGTCATTTTTCCAGACCTTATCGACGCCACGAAAAAGGGTTGTTAAGACTTGATGGCAAGCCTGGATTCAATACAGAAACAGGAAAAGTGGAACTTTGGGCGAAATCATTTGAAGAGTGGGGACTAGACCCATTACCGTATTACCGGGAACCTGCACAAAGTGAAGTCGCAACACCTGAGCTGTTTAAAAAATATCCGTTAATCTTGAATTCCGGATCCCGGTCACCGGTATATTTTCATTCAGAACACCGCATGATTCCCTGGTTACGTGAAAAAAATCCGGAGCCCACAGTAGAGCTTCATCCGAAAACAGCCAAAAAGTATCATGTCTACGATGGCGAATGGGTTTATATTGAAAATGATCAAGGGAAAGTCAAACGGAAGGTGAAGATAAGTCTGACCGTTTCTGAAAAATTCATTACAACCGGTCATGGCTGGTGGATGCCAGAGAAAAAAGGACAAGAGCCGGACCTGTTCAAGGTATGGGAATACCAGATTAATAAGTTAATTCCACACGGACAGGTTAGTCTTTCCGGATTTGGCGGGGGTCAATACAAAACGACTCTGGTAAAAATATCAAAAATTTCCAAAGAGGGAGAATAGACATGTCAAGAAAAGGACTATTTATTAATTATGACTTTTGTACCGGATGCCTTACCTGTGAAGTCGCGTGTCAGCAAGAACACAACTTCCCGGTTGGAAAATGTGGAATTAAGGTCACAGAATTTGTTTATGAAGCCATTAAGAAACCGGTCGCCATTGACTATTTGCCATTCCCCACAGATTTATGCAACCTTTGTGCTTCAAGAACCAGAAAGGGAGAAGATCCGGCATGTGTCAAACATTGCCAATCTTTCTGTATGAAATTTGGAACCGTAGAAGAGTTGGCAAAGGAGTTAGAGAAGACACCTAAATCAACGATTTTTGTTCCATAGCGATTTCTTTATTAGACTTCCCTTCGGCAATCAGCTGCAAGGTTTCTCGTTCGCGAGTTACCAGTAAGCCATCTGGATACGACTAATAATAAAAGCGGTTGATAAGTTCATCATAATTAGCTAGAATCGAGTGCCGGACTAATAAAGAAACCAATTTTTTAGTTCCTCCGGTGTTTTCCAATGAGAATAGAGCAGGTGTCAAATTTACGATTGATATAAAACTTGAAGCTGAACAATGTTATTCCCACCCGTTAACAGGATAGTGTGTTCATATTCTATTAACCTGAAATTTTGAATAATTTTATGGAGATCAACATGAAAATGCGTTCTTTAGTTACATTGTTAATTGGAATCACTTTTGCCTTTATTTTTTCCCACTCTGCCAGTGCCAAAACCTACACGTTAAGATATGCCAACCAGAATCCTGAGTTGGGCTGGGGAACACAAATGGCATTTAAGCCGTGGAAAGAGAGAATTGAAAAGGCATCCAAAGGTAGAATTAAGATTAAAGGATATCATAGTCAGACGCTGGCAAAAGGACCAGATACCTGGAAAGCCGTAAAAACGGGAATTGCTGACATGGGTTGGTGTTTTCATGCTTACTGGCCCGGTATGACTTCTCTGGCAGATGTAATCAGTCTTCCTTCTCTGCCCTTTAAAACTTCCGAAGAAGGAAGTGCCGCACTCTGGAAACTTTATGAAAAATATCCGCAAATGCAAAAGCAATTTTCAGATAATCACATTCTGTTGCTTTACACCACAGATCCTTATTTTTTGATTACGACTAAAAAGCAGGTTCGAACGCTTGAAGATATCAAAGGGATGAAAATAAGAATGATGGGAGGTCCCTCCACAGAGATGATGAAGGCTTTAGGCGGCATACCTGTCTCTGTTCCCATGCCTAACAACTACATATCCATGCAAAAAGGTGTGACGGACGGCATGGGCGCCCCCTGGGAAGCAACCAAGTCATTTAGATTATATGAAGTCGCAAAAAATTACACACTGGGAACCTCTTTTCCAGTTGTCTATTTCTCAATTGCGATCAACAAGAGAGTATGGCGCAAACTACCTAAAGACCTCAAAAGAATTATGACACGTGAGAGTGGATTGAAAGGTGCTAAATTCTGGGGAAAAAATTTCTTTGATACTGCAAGAGCTGCAATGATTAAGGAAGCGATCGACAAAGGACATGAAATGAATATTTACACACTTCCACCTAGCGAACGTGAAAGGTGGCTAGAGGTGGCTGGCAAGCCGGTTTGGAATAATTGGCTGTCCAAAATGAAGCGTAAAGGGCATCCTGAAGCACAAGAGATTCTCGACTCTTTACTGGACATGTTCTAAGCCAAACTGAATTACCCTCTCTACACCGATTTTTTGTTCTTGCTGTAAAGAGGGCCCACCTTAATTGTGTTAGCTATTTTTTTGTCCAACTATGACAGTTTAGTCCTAAATCCCCATTTTTTTTCAAAGGATAAGTAAAATGTCAGACCAGCAAAAAGCAAATGTCTTAATCAGAATGAATAAATCCATTGTGGGAGTGTCAACAAATTTTGCTGCCTGGGTACTTTCTGCAATGATGTTTTTAACTTTTGCTGATGTTGTACTCCGGTACTTTTTTAACAGTCCGATATTAGGAACTCCAGAGATCATAAGTTTGATGATGTCATTCGTCATCCCCTTCAGCATTGTCTATTGTGCTCAACAAAAGGCTCATATCGCTGTGGATTTCATCGTCGAACGTTTTTCGGATATGAGTCGAAAAATAATCAATTGCTTCATCAGTTTGATGATGATTGTTCTTTTTATGCTAATCACATGGCAGACATTTGTGAACATGTTTGACGAGTATGGGGCAGAGCTGACAACAGAAACCTTATATATCCCCATTTATCCCTTCATACTTTTAGCCGCCATTGCATTTTTGATATTAACATTTATTCTCCTGGCAGATTTTATCGGTCATTTATCAGAGGTTATTTCAAAATGGACCCGTTCTTAGTCGGTATTATTGGCATTGTCATACTCATTTTACTCATATTTGTCGGGCTGCCGATCGGGGCTGGCATGGCCCTGGTCGGATTTGTAGGTTTTGCTCTCCTTACTGATCTGGAACCCGCGCTGGGATTGTTAAATTCAGTGCCCTTTTCGACATTTGCCGATTCTGAGATGAGTGTTATCCCGCTTTTTATTTTAATGGGAGCGTTTGCTTTCAGAGCGGGTTTAAGTCGGGACCTTTTTGATGCGATTTACAAATGGGTTGGACATTTTCGGGGAGGTGTTGCCCAGGCGACAATAATCGCATGTGCCTGCTTTGCGGCCATTAGTGGTTCCAGTTTAGCAACGGCTGCCACCCTGGGTGCTGTGGCACTACCCGAGATGAGAAAGTATAAATACGATGATGGTCTGGCAACCGGGGCCATCGCTGCTGGTGGGAGCATTGGAATTCTAATACCGCCCAGCGTCATATTGATTATTTATGCAATCATTACCGAGCAATCAATCGGAAAACTGTTCCTGGCAGGCGTAATCCCAGGAATCATGGAAGCCGTCTTTTACATGATTACCATTTGGTATCTCACGTTTTTCAATCCATCGCATGGTCCCAGAGGTCCAAAAACAACCCTGAAAGAGAAAGTTGTCGCTCTGAAAAAAACCTGGGAGGTTGTCGTTCTTTTTATAACCGTTATGGGTGGCATCTACATGGGTGTTTTTACACCGACCGAAGCTGCAGGTGTCGGTGCGTTTGGAGCCTTTTTCTTTGCTCTAATCAAAGGAAAACTCACTTACCAGGTCTTTATTGACTCCCTAAAACAGACCTGTTCAACGTCAGGTATGCTTTTTCTGATAATTATGGGAGCGATGATCTTTGGATACTTTCTTTCCATATCCCAAGTACCCTCTAGCCTGGCATCCGTTGTGTCTGAATTGCCGGTAAACCGATATGTAATTCTGATCATTATACTTATTATTACGCTTGCGCTTGGCTGCGTAATGGATTCAATGGCAATTGTACTGCTAACAATTCCTGTTTTTTATCCCGTGATTGTTCAGCTGGGATTTGAACCGATCTGGTTTGGAATCCTCGTTGTCAGAGTCACAGAAATGGGATTAATCACTCCTCCGGTGGGGATGAATGTCTTCATTATCAAGGGAATTTCCGGCGTGCCAATTCAAACGATTTTCAAGGGGGTTTATCCACATCTAATTGCAGATGCCATCCAGGTGGTGTTTTTAATCATGTTTCCACAAATCATTATGTTTCTGCCCAATATGATGAATTAATTTTTCATAAGCATCAACAAATCTATTCAACAGTTGGACCCGCCTGGATTTGGAATACCTGACTATATTAGATGAAAAAATCAGGTATTCGATGATTGACAATTATTTCGGGGAAAAGTTCACAACTAGTACACACCCAACAACTGGGGAAGCGAGTTTTGGATGAACTGAAGAATCAGAATCGCCACGAAGGGTGTAATGATTAATCCGCCCATAGGTGGAATGATACGGTCCAGGGGATTTAAAATCGGGTCTGTTATTTTATCCAGCAACCGGACGAAAAAATTATTGGGATCAGGTCGAATCCATGATAAAACTGCTTTAATCACAATAGCATATGTCAGTACTGATAGTACAATGTTGGCCAGGCCGATCACTGCAGAAAGAGAATCGTTCATCATATCTCCTTAATTTTTTCTGTATTTCAATATACAAAAATTAGGTATTTAAATTCGTGTTGTTTCTTTAATTTTACCCCTTGGATCGAAATAGGGCAAGCCCGGTAATTTGACTCAGGGCATTTTTTATTGTAGTGATTCCTTAATCACCAGCAACTGAGTATTTAAAATGGCAATTTCGTTTTGCCAGAAAGCATCACTGCCCCAATCAGGGAAATTCTTCTTAAACTGAAAGTCTTTTTGCTGACGACTACACCATGCCTGGAAATAGATAAACCGCATTGCTCTCAACGGTTCAATCAGCAGCAGGGTTTTCTGTTCAAAAGGTCTAAACATCTCATATCCTTCGATGATCAGCTCAATTTCTCTTTCACATTGATCCGCATAGTCGGGCAGAAAAAACCACAAATCCTGGACCGGAGGCCCCATCATCATATCATCAAAATCGATCAACATGATTCCGGATTCGGGTCGATAGATTACATTACCGCTATGACAATCTCCATGAATCCTGATACTTTCTGTATCCTTAAACAGTTGAATAGCAATTTCCAGGATTTCACTACAGACAGTTTTAAACTCTGTTAGATACTGCAACGGAACAAATCCCCCATCAATCAACTGCGACAGATCATTTGACATAGATTTTTCAGGGTGCAGTATTACCCTGTTGGGTGCCTCTTTCGTCTGCCCGGCATTGTGTATTCTCGCAATCAAAGTGCCAACCCGTTTCCAGTCTGCATCCTTAACAATCTCAAATTCACGGCCCATCTTTTTCGGATAGACAGAAAACAGGATATTGTCTGCTTCTGCGATGGTTGAACCGTTGTTAAGTTCTAAGGGTAAAACCACCGGAATTTCAGCAGCGGCACAATTTTGCATGAATTCATGCTCTTCCTCAACAGCATCTTTGTTCCATCTTCCGGGTCGATAAAACTTGCCGATCAGTCTTTCACCTGCCATGGTTTGCAACTCATAAACCCGGTTAATATAGCTGGGCAGTGGTGAAGTAAATCCAGTCATTCGTTGGCCGATCGCTGCTTCAACAGCATCTACAATTTGATCAGGCCCAAGCGCTTCAAAATCAGCAGGCGTTGTTGTCAATGATATGTCCTTTTCTATTAGGTGTACATTAAATCGATATTTTTACTCACTTTAATCAGTTTTAAGGACTATTCTCAATTCGTCCACTTAAGAATAGATCAAATAATGATATATAAGGATTCAGGCAATAGAAAATCACTATTATAGTGCTTCAACGTGGGTTTGTTTAGGTATCGAAATTGCTGCGAATAATTGTAAAATAGATAAGATCATCGCCCAGCCGTCAGTAATCAGCCATCAGCTTTCAGACTACCCGATTTTGAGTTTTACCCACTGACAGCGGATAACTGACGGCTAATAACTCTGACCGATTTTGGAAAAATCAATTCACCATTACCCAAAATCGATACCCAAACAAACTATAGTTGTAACTGTTCACGGGTTCAAAGTTCAGAAGTTCAAAGTTCCCATGCATATCTAGTTCATTGATATGTTAACTGTTACTCGAATAATCGTTTTAATTTTTGTTTAAACATCTTCAAAAATTTGAACTCTCACACAATCGTTTTTCCAGGTTTTCCTTGAGTGAAAAATCTAAAAACTGTATAAAAACAACTTTGAACAATGAACACTGAACCTGTGAACGGTTACCTATAGTTGAAGCACTATACCTGGAAGTAAGAGGAATTCGAAGGAAGTGAAACAGTTTTTAACTATCAACCTAAAGCAACATCAAGGATCATCATGACCGAAAAGCCAACCATCGTTGCCATGGTTACCATATCAATGTTTGCTCCTTTCCGTTGCGATTCGGGGATCAGTTCTTCTACCACCACAAAAATCATTGCGCCTGCGGCAAAACAGAGTGCGTAAGGAAGAATATTCTGCATATTCATGACAAACAGAGCTCCAATCACACCGGCTATCGGCTCAACAATACCGGAGGCCTGCCCCATCATAAAACTTTTCCATTTACCAACGCCTTCCCGGCGCAGAGGCATGGAAACGGCTGTACCTTCCGGAAAGTTTTGAATGCCGATTCCAATTGCCAGCGCGATAGCCCCGCCGATTGTAGCGGAAGGAAGACCCGCCGCAACAGCACCAAAAGCAACTCCAACAGCCAAACCCTCAGGAATATTATGAAGTGTGATGGCAAGTACCAGCAGTGTGCTTCGCTGCCATGACGTTTTTACACCCTCACTATTTTTGATATCAAAGCCGGGATGAAGATGAGGCAGAAATTTATCTGTCAACCGCATAAAAACTCCCCCTCCCATAAAACCAATGACAGCCGTCAGCCAAGGAGTATGTCCCAGTTGTTCCGCCATATCCAAACCCGGTGCCAGCAAAGACCAGAAACTCGCAGCAATCATCACTCCGGCAGCAAAACCCAGCATCGAGTCCATCAGTTTTCGATTGACTGTTTTTACAAATAGTACAAGTGATGCGCCCGCTGCTGTCAATCCCCAAGTGAAAAGAGTCGCAAAAAGCGCCTGTGTCACCGGATGATACTGTTGAAGGAAATCGATCATTTTTAAACTCCAAAAAGGATTAATCTGGCTCCGTAATTCATAGTAAATGTTTGTAGTATAAACACAATTTCCAGAGTCGCTCACCCGGAAATGCTATTTATAATTCAAAGCAGTGGGGATTGTCAAATTTAAGGCATAATCTACTGTAATATATCGGTTATATAAATATTTACTTCTTGAGTTTATAACGATTCACCCCCTCTAAGTTATAGCCGCCAAAAGCCACGTCTCTGGTGGTGAATGAGGAAAGTTAACAGCTAAAAATTACTCATAGAGCTTATCAATATCAGTTTTATACGTATCAATTACCACCCGCCGTTTTAGTTTCATTGTCTGAGTCAACATGCCGTTTTCCAAAGCAAAATCATCTGCCAGCAGCTGAAACCGTTTGGGGATTTCATAACCACCATATTTACCTTCCAGAAACATCGTAATTTCATCGATAATCAGAGTTTTAACTTTCTCTGAAAGAATCAGTTCTTTAGGATCCGTCGACAGGTTGTTTTCCCGAGCAAATTTTTCCAGTACTAAAAAATCTGGAACAACCAGGCAGACATTAAATTTTCGACCATCTCCATAAATCATAGCATTGGCCACATAAGGCAAAAGTTTGATATCTTCTTCAATAGAAACCGGAAAAACATACTTCCCATTTTCCAACTTATACTGCTCCTTGATACGTCCGGTGATATAAAGATATCCATCCTCATCCAGCCGTCCACGATCACCCGTTCGAAAACCACCATCATCCGTCATCACCGCTTTGGTTTCCTTCGGTTTTTTATGATAACCCTGCATGACATTTGGACCGTAAACAATGATTTCGCCGTCATCTGCCTCTTCCTCCAGCATGGAATTATCAATTTCAACCCGGATGTTTTCTAGAATTTTTCCGACACTACCCAATCGATGGCTTTTCCGGGTATTCATAGATACTGCGGGTGAAGTTTCACTTAATCCATAACAGTCAAACACCGGTATCCCAATATTCATAAAAAAGCTGGCAATCTCAATATTCGTGGTAGCACTGGCAGTCAAAGCCCCCTGCAAACGTCCGCCAAACTGTGCTCGAATTTTTGAAAATACCAGTTTGTCCAGAAAAGCGAATTTGAGATTTACCAGTAAAGAACTTTGGTTTTTATCCGCCAACTCCCTTTTCTTCTTTGCTGTTTCAATAGCCGCCAGAAACAGTTTCTTCACCATTCCTCCGGTCTCGTTCATCTTGGCTTGAATCTGATCGTAGATTTTATTAAAAACACGGGGTACAGCAATAATGAATGTTGGCTTAATCAACTGCAAATCCTGAGAGAGAGTTGCCACACTTTCCATGAAACCAATGGAGCCTCCAAACAGGAAGAAATTATTAAGTTCCGCTGATTGTCCATATGAGTGCGCCCATGGTAAAATCGAGATGCTACGGGTATCCTCATTCAGTTCTGGAAAGACATGAAAGCCCGCCTGCGCATTGCTGCTAAAATTACCATGGCTGAGTAACACACCTTTCGGAGCACCGGTCGTACCAGAGGTATAGATCAGTCCGGCCAAGTCATTGGGTGATGGGTGAATTGATTTGACAGGATTGGCTTCCCCTGTCTTTTCCAATTCCATTAAACTATTCTCGCCATTACCTTCGACAACAATTATTTTTTTCAACTCCGGTAATTCATCAATGAGTTCTTTCAGCTGCTCATATATAACAAGTTTGGAAACGATCAATACTTTGACATCACTGTCACTGATAATATATTTCCAAACATCAGGAAGCTCGGCCTCATACATGGGAACAAATCGAGCGCCCAAACCATAAGTGGCAAAAGCTGAATAAGCCCACTCCGGACGATTGTTACCAATAAATCCAACAGTATCTCCCTTACTCACTCCTAATTGGGCCAGACCCCCTCGAACACTATCTGTATGGGCTCCTACTTTTTTATAGGTCAACCAGTTCAGAGCAGTACCATCTTCATTTTTTAAGCCAAAAAGTTTATTCTCTGAAAACCGGACAACTGCTTCTTCGAACAGTGCAACCAGATTATCAGGTTTATTGTAAGTATACATAATTTTTTTAATTTTGGGTTTACTTAATTATATTGATATTTTTACCAGGTACTCCTTGATGAGGCCATTGCCTTTTGGTGCAGAATAAAAATCAATCCATTGACGGAGGGTTCATAAATACGCCCTTTGTACCTTAATCTTAAGATTACTAAATTTATTGAATTTGGTAAATATTGTCCTGCTCTTATTATGATTTTGAACAATATTTTTTTCAGAGCTCAGAACAGTAAAGAAAGACGCCCTTGTAAAGGCCTCCTTTTTTACTATTTACATAAACTGCTTTAATTTTATCATTGAAACGCGTAAAGTATGTTCGAAATTAAAGAAAAAAGCGCGTCAGCAAACATATGCTTTTCATGTAACCCAGAGATTTCAATGAAAACAACCTTATTATATATTGCAGTCGTTTTAATATGGGGTTCAACTTGGTTGGCAGTTGGATACCAAGTTGGAATCGTACCCCCGGAAGCATCTGTCGCATACCGAATCGGACTGGCGTCAATATTGATGTTTACCTGGACTATTTTCAGACGATTACCCCTTCGATTTTCTTTAAAAGAGCATCTATTCATGGCTCTACAGGGTGCATTGATATTTTCCACAAATTTTTTTCTGTTTTATCATGCTGCCGCCTACCTGACAACGGGTCTGATTGCCGTAATCTTCTCCACTGCTTCAGCTATGACGATGCTGATTAACGCTGTCCTGACCAAACAGCTGCCGGCATCCAAAGCGGCTTTAGGTGCAATTATGGGTATCGTGGGCATCGGCACTATTTTTTATGAAGAGTTTCTGAATTTTTCAATGGAATCAGGGGCATTATTAGGTGTATTACTGAGTATCGGCGGTACACTGGCCTTTTCCTTCGGGAGTATTGTTTCTGCATCGAATCGGCGGAAAGGATTTTCTGTTTGCGGAAACAGTTCCTGGGCAATGCTCTACGGATCTATCCTGCTTACACTTTTCCTGTTTTTCAGCGGTCATTCCTTTGCTTTTGATCCTCATCCTCCTTATGTAATTTCGCTGCTGTATCTTTCGATAGTTGGGTCAATATTTGCTTTTGCAGCCTATTTTGCACTGCTTGGCAGAATAGAAATCGAACAGGCGGCTTATGCAACTGTGCTATTCCCCATTGTAGCCTTGTCTCTTTCAACACTGTTTGAAGGATACCAATGGACTGCTTCGGCATTCGCGGGGGTGATTTTTATTCTGATGGGTAATATCATGGTAAACAAAAGATCAAAAAAAAATTAGATCGATTTGGCAGAACAAAACGATGAGATCGAATTCAAGTCTCAAATTTATGATGAACGAACAATAAGGAAAAATTGAGGCTGAATCAGAAAAAGGGAAACGACTTAACCCCGATAAACGGGATAAGTACCTTAAAAGTATTTTCTGCTATAAAGACGCAGAAAACAACTTATAAGGTACTAAAAGCCATTTCCCTTTTATTAGTGAGGATAAAGAAGCGGGTAATACCTGCCTATGCGGCTGCCACGGTGTCACTCTTAAGTCGAATCCTCTGAATAAAGTAAATAAACAAAACTATCAACAGTCCGACGATATACATACTGTACTTGGTTCCAAACATTATCGGTATCCAATCAGAGAATGCAGACGGGTGAAACAAGATTACCGTTGCTACCAGAAGAAAAGGTACATCATACCACCGGTTTTTGGCAATAAACCATCCCTGAATAGCGCTCGTAAAGGCAAAAGCACCGACCACTGCCATTAAGAAAATCATAATCCCCTGAGGCCAACTGTTAATCTCGTGAAGGATCAAGTCAGGATTAAAGACAAACATGAATGGAATTATCGCCGTTCTTAAATCATATAAAAACCCCTGAATTCCCGTTGCGATAGGATCGGAGTTGGCAATAGCTGCCGCCGCGTAGGCAGCCAGTCCCACCGGAGGTGTATCATCTGCCAGAATTCCGAAATAAAAACAGAACAGATGGGCTGCCATTAATGGAATAAAAAAATTGTATGCACTACCCACATTTACAATAATCGGGGCTGTTAATGAAGCCATCACGATATATGTTGCGGTGGTCGGAAGCCCCATTCCCAACAAAAGACTCGCGATGGCGGTAATCAAGAGCAGAAGGAAAATGTTACCTCCCGCCAGGGTTTCAACAATCTGGGTAATCATTCCACCTAATCCCATCCCGACGATTCCAACAATAATTCCGGCCGCCGCACATGCCATACTAACTGCCATCATATTTTTGGCACCACTGATTAATCCTTCTCCAATTAAGATAATACCTTGCTGGATGCCCTTTCCAATACTATCTTCCTGTTTCAGACTTTTTCTGATTTCCTGATAAAAGATAATGGCAAATAATAACAGGATTGCACGATAGGCAGAAAGCTCCGGAGAGTGTCTTAATACAACCAGTTCATATACCAGCCAACCAATCGGTATCAGATAGTGGATTCCCTCTTTCAAAACTTTAAAAAAGATAGGTAATTCAGATTTTTTCAATCCTTCCATTCCCAGTTTACTGGCTTCCAAATGGGTCACATAGAACAGGGCAAAATAGGAAACAAACGCTGGGATTGCTGCTGCTTTTACCACCTCGATATAAGCAACATTTACATATTCAGCAATAATAAATGCCGCCGCACCCATGATCGGAGGCATTAACTGTCCGTCTGTGCTGGCAGCAACCTCAATTGCTGCAGCCTTTTTGGCCGGATACCCCACTTTTTTCATCAAAGGAATGGTGAATGTACCGGTGGTCACGATATTGGCAATACTTGATCCCGATACCAGACCGGACAAACCACTGGAAACCACAGCCGCTTTGGCCGGGCCTCCTTTATATTTTCCCAGCAGGGACATGGCCAAATCGGTAAAAAACTGACCGGCACCTGCTTTATCGAGAATCGACCCTAACAAAACAAACAAAAATACAATGGTTGCAGAAACCCCCAAAGGAATTCCATATATTCCTTCTGAAGAGAGAGCAATCTGATTCAAATATTTGGTGATTGAAACCCCTTGAAATGCGATTACCGAGGGCATATAGGCGCCAAAAAAAGAATACAAGGAAAATATAATTGCTATGATGGGTAAGGCAGGTCCAATGGATCGACGCGTTGCTTCCAAAAGAAATATAATCAGAAAGGACCCAATCACAATATCCCTTGAAATAGGAATTCCCGATCGTAGAGAAAGACCTTCCCAATCCAGCATCAGATAGAGTGCCAGCCCAACACCGACCATTGCCATAAAATAATCAAAATAGGGTATTCCTTTTTTCGAAGTCAAAAACTTCAGATATTTTATCGGCTTCGATTTAAAAGGAATACACAAAAAAACCAGGCACATGCCAAATGCTAAATGAATCGCTCTTATTTTGATGCTATCCAAAACCAGGAAACTTGCCAATGATAGTTGGAATAGTGACCATGAAATTGCAATACAACCGATTAAGATGTTTTCATGAGAAAGTAAAACCCGTACATCCCCGGTCTCTTTTTTTAAAATCTCTTCAGCGGATAAATTTTTCTGACTAGCAGACATGAATTACCTCTGTATCAAAATGAGCAAATAAATGGGTTCGATGCTATATTAGAATCACTTCTCTGAAATCTGTTGAAGCGTACTCAAAATTAAATATTGTATGATCGCCTTGAAGTCTCTAATATTCAATATTCAACAAAAAGATACATGGATTATAAACGGATAAATCGATTATATAAACAAAATTGTTATTTTTTCTGCTCTTTTATTTTAAAAAGAGTAAATAATATAACCATGTTCAAATGCCAAAAGAAATAATTACGGTATTTTTGGCATATGTGCAAGGGAAAGATTTAGGCGATCAGGGCAATCGCATGAAAATCATGCTCTTGGTCATCCTGGTGAAGCGGGGACCCAGGGGTTAAATTACTAACTTTCATGCCGGAGACTAGATTCCCGCTTCCGCGAGAATAGCAATAATAGCAATGAGATGAAAAAAATTCAAGCAATTGCGCTGAAATTTAGTGAAGTACCTGTTGCTGTATTTCAGATTAATGATTATGATGCGACTTAAAAAACATTGATATTACTCTAATAAATACTCTATCAACGAAAACATCTATCCACTGGTTCTCTATGTTTTTCAAGAAAGCAAAATCCGCTGAAAACATTCTCATTCTTGGACTGGGAGGGGTTGGTTTTTACCTGGCAAAACGGCTTACACATGAAGGATACGCCGTTACCGTCATCGAACAGGACAGCAAGAAAATCAGTCATGCTGATGGGATTCTCGATGCACGGATTCTAAAAGGTAATGCCATGAATACCAATTGTTGGAAAGAGGCCAATGTAAAAAATATGGACTACCTCATAGCTGTCACTGATAACGATGCTGTCAATATTCTGGCCGCAATTATTGGAGACCGTTTTGGCATTCCACGAAAAATTGCTCGAGTACGTTCTCTGGAAATGTGCACAAATAATTCTGTTTTGAACATGGAGGATTTGAAACTCGATCTGATCATACACCCTGAGGAACTGGCATCCCAGGAAATAGTGAGACTTGTGAAGCGAACGGCCGGAAATGAGATAATTGACATTGCCGAAGGTCAGATGCAGGTAATGGCAACAAGAATTCACGAGGCTTCACCCCTGGCAAATAAAAGCCTTCATGAAATCTCGCGCGAATACAAAGATCTGTTTTTTAGAGTACTTGCCATTGTCAGAGAAACAACAACCATTGTTCCCGGTGGAAACAATCGGATTAAGCCCAACGACCAAATTTTAATCATGGCCAAGCCGGAAGCACTCATACAACTGATGGAATTGACTGGAGTGAAACGACATAATCGACATCGGGTGATGATTTTAGGTGGCGGTCTGATTGGCAGTCGAGTCGCTGAACTGCTGGGAAAATCTGTTCGGGTGAAATTACTGGAAAGAAACGATTTTGATGCAAAAGAGCTCTCCCTTGCTTTGGAACACACCGAAGTGCTCCATGGTGATGGTTCAAATGCTGAAGTGCTGGACACTGCAGGGCTGGCAGATATGGACACCTTTATTACTGCCACTCAAGACGATGAAACAAATGTAATGACCAGTCTATTGGCAAAAAACCTGATCAATAGAAAAAATCCCAATAACCAGGCAAAAACCATTGCAATGGTTAACAAAGAAGAATATTTAGTGCTTTCATCCACCATTGGTTTGGATATCGCTTTAAATAAAAAAATCCTGGCTGGAAATGAGATTATTAAATACATCCGTAGAGGAGAACTACTATCTGTTGCCCACCTCCATGGGTTCGATATGGATATAGTAGAATTTCAGGTGCCAAAAGGGGCACAAATTTGTAAAACTCCCTTAAAAAAAATGGACTCTTTCTTTAACGGTAAAATTCTCATCGGCACCTATTTTCGTGATAACCAATGGGAAATTGCGATAGGGGACACCCACCTGCAAGAAGGAGACAGGGCAATTGCCGTTTGCGGATCGATGATGTTGAAAGATCTGCAAAAACTTTTCATGGAATAATTATTTCAGCGCCAGCAATAAAAGAACTTATCGACTGTTTGAACTCACAATAAATAGAAAAAATATGCATTACGGATCAATTGCCAATGTACTGGGAAAACTACTCATCATTACTGCTATTTCAATGGGGATTCCTATCATCGTCTCCCTGCATTATCATGAAGGCGATCTAAATTCATTTCTCTTATCCGCTTTGATCACTTTTGGCCTGGGTTTTCCTTTATGGTGGATATTCCGAAAGCGTATTGAATTGGCAACAAAAGACGGGATTTTCATCGCCTTTTTTGGATGGATTCTGGTTTCCGCTGTTTCAGCATTGCCTTTTATGATTCACAACTCAATTCCCTCCTTCACCGATGGTTTTTTTGAGATGATGTCTGGCTATACAACCACTGGAGCCACTATACTCACAGACATTGAAGTCGTACCGCACGGCCTGCTTTTTTGGCGAAGCCAGACTCACCTACTGGGTGGAATGGGGTTTTTAACCCTGACCATCATTTTTCTGCCACATGGAATGGGAGGCGTACGAATTTTTCGTGCTGAATCAAGTCCGGGGCAGGTCATTACCAAAGAAAAATTTACACCCCGAAATAGAGATGCCATGGTTTGGCTTTGGGGAATCTACCTGGCATTGAATATTGCCGAAATCCTGCTGTTATGTCTGGGAGGAATGTCTCTTTTCGACTCAATGTGCCATTCTTTCGGGACGGTATCTACTTCGGGATACTCCCCAAAAAATGCAAGTATAGGGCACTATGACAGTGCCTATTTCGATTGGGTTATTACAATTTTCATGTTTTTTGGTGGTATGACGTTTGTTCTCTTTTACCAGATTATGAAAGGCGATTGGAAGTCATTGAAGATAAATACTGAGTTTCGTTGGTATCTAGGATTCATACTCTTCTTTTGTGGCATGGTCTCATGGATTTTATGGAAAGAAGGTACCTATAGCAGTCTAATTGATTCAATCCGTTTTGGAACCTTCCAGGTCATGTCTCTCTTGACTACAACCGGATTTACGACAGCTGATTATGAACAATGGCCCCAAGCTGCCCAGATGTTTCTTTATGCCGTCTGTTTTGTGGGAGCATGCGCGGGATCGACTACCAGTGGAATTAAGGTCGTACATTATGTGATTATCTGTAAATATATGGCAGCATCTGTTAAAAGAATTTTTCTGCAACCCTTAACCACCGTTTCCATCCGCTTAAATGGTCGACTGATCGACTACTCAATGATAGACCTGTCTATTTGCTATTTCATTGTAAATATATTCCTGGTTCTAGGGGGAGGATGCTTTATGGTCTTATCCGATGATATGGATTTTGTCACTGGAATGAGTTCTGTGATCGCCACACTGATGAATATTGGTCCAGGATTTGGAACGGTAGGGCCCGCCCACAACTATGCCCATATATCAGATATTGGAAAATGGTTCCTTTCCTGGAATATGTTGGTCGGCAGGCTAGAGATGTTTTCAGCCCTGGTGGTTTTTTACCCCTCTTTTTGGCGAAAATAGTTCTGAACGATATCACTCCGCTTTCGTCGTTTCGACGATCGAGTTAGCCGGTAATTGATCTCATCAGGTATCATAATTAGTGCCTGAACGAAAACCCTGTATAAATCAGCTACTATTCATTTAGCTGATTTAGATCCATAATGAAGATTCAAACTTTCAGTAATCAGCCATCAGCTTTCAGTTTTTAGTACCTTATAAATTATTTTCTGCGTCTTTTCAGCAGGAAGTAATTTGTTAAGGAACTTATCCTGAAAGGGCTCAGCAGGAAATTATTAATTAAGGTACTTATCCTGTTTACAATGATTAAGTGACTGAAAATATGTTTGTTTTTACTGAAGGCGGATAGCTGACAACTGACGGCTTCTTAACTTGCATACTGAATGTTATTTTGAAAGCCAGGTTATACTTAGAAATAGGGGCTTTTCATTCAGGCACTAATTAATGTTTTGTCTAAGATTTTTTTGCTGAAATTATCATTAATATCCCCATTAACAAGGAGCGAACAATGAAAGTGTGGCTAAATGGAAGTTTTGTCGATAGCAACGAAACTGATGTATCACTTTTATCCCACAGTTTCAGCCGTGGACTCTCTATTTTTGAAGTAGTGGATATTGTTTCCAGTGATAAAGGTCCGGCGTTTTTTGGTTTAAAACAGCATGTGGATCGTTTTTATAATTCTGCCCGATTAATTTTTATGGAGTTGGATTTTCCGAAAGAAGAACTGATTGAAGCCATATTGGCAACCGCTCAGGCGGCCAGCATAAAATCCGGAATCTGTAAATTTTTTGCTTACTATCCGGAAGAGATCATGCAAATGGTGCCTTCCAGCCCAAAAGCCACCATTGCTATATTTGTCTCCAATCTTGACGAATTGCAACTCGTTCGTGAGGAGCTTTCTACACCGATTAATGTTGGAATTTCATCCATCCGCAAAAATCATCCAGAGTCAATTCCACCCCATGCAAAAATCACCGGGAATTATGTTAATGGTTTTCTGGCTACCAAGGAAATAAAAAGAAAAGGCTACGATGATGCAATCTTGTTAGATACAATGGGTTTTGTTGCTGAAGCACCCACCTCGAATCTATTTTTGATTAAAAGTAGAAAAATTATTACCCCATCTACCCGAAGCATTCTACAAGGAATAACCAGACTAGCGACCATTGAAGTTCTTAGAGAAATGAATTATATCGTGGAAGAGCGGGACATTCGACCCCAGATCTTATCTATTTGTGATGAAGCGTTTTTTACCAACTCAATATCGAGAGTAAAACCGATACGGACTATTGAAGGGAGAAAAATAGGGACACAATGCCCTGGCCCAGTGACCGGGGTACTATCCAACAGGATGGAAGAACTATTCAGCGGTAAAATCGCGTTGTCAGAAAAATGGTTAACCCTAGTATAGCACAAATCATAAGTGAATTAGAACCGATTAGTACCTTACCAGTTGTCTTCTGCCCATAAGGTACTTATCCAGTTTGTCTGGGCTAAGTTTCGCTTATCAATTCTAATCAAGAGACTTCGCAGCGCCTTCGAGTTTGAGTTGGTCAATTTCTTCCGGACTATATCCCGCTTCTTTTAAAATCATATCGGTATGTTCACCCATTCGGGGTGCTTCATGCCGGATTCCCGCATCACATTCGCTGAAATATGCTGGATAACCGGGTAGATTAACCTGACCAATACCCCTGTATTCTGCTGGAACCACATAATTATTCACCAGTGCCTGGGGATCCTTTTCCACATCATCAATTCGATGGATCGGACAAAACATCATTCTGTTTTCCAGAAATATTTCCATCCATTCACTTGAATTTTTGGTCAAAAATATCTGGTCAAATAGATCGACCAATTCAGCTAGATTAATGGGCTGGCCTTTTTCATTTGTGAATTTGGGGTCAGTGAAGAGATGTTCCTGACCGGTGATTCGGCAGAATGTCTCCCAGTATTTTTCCTCCGGGTGGTGGGTTCCAAAAAGCCACCGGTTATCTTTACAGCAAAACGCATTTCGCAACGGTGAATGCTTATATCTGTCTTGAGGTAAGCATGGATTCTGACCCAGTGCGTTTGACACCATTAAATTAGGATGTTGCAACCAAAGTGCGGTTCCATAAAGCGAAACATGTACTTCCTGGCCAACCCCCTTGCGTTCCCGATGAAAAAGAGCCGTAATAATCGAGTGACTGAGAGAAATAGCCGTGGCCTGATCCAATATCCCCATATGCAATGGTGCCGGAACAGACGAGCCTGTCACAAACATCATACCGGAGCAAGCCTGACCTAAAGGATCAAAAGCACCTATTTCACTTAATGGGCCTTTTAAACCATAACCGGATACACTGGCGTGAATGATTTTCGGATTTATTTTTTTGATGGATTCATAGTCCAGTTTCATCTTAATTTTGGTTGGCTTTCTAAGATTCGTCAGAAAAACGTCCGCGTCTTTCACCAATCGCTCCATCACTTCACGACCTTTTTCAGTTTTAATATCCAGATAGATGCCTTTTTTATTTCGATTTGAAACCTCAAACATCAAACTTTCACCGTTTTTCATGGCCATATTCAGCCCGCCAACCTGAGTCCAATACCGAATAGGATCCCCCGCATCTGCTTCGATCTTAATCACCTCTGCACCCAAATCACCCAGAATGGCTCCGCCACCGGGTCCAGCATGAAACACTCCGTATTCCACGACTTTGATTCCATCCAAAGGTCCCGGTTTTTGACTCGAGCTGCTGTTGGTTAATTTCATATTAATAACTCCTTATTTTGTCTATAACTTTTATTTAATACTTTTACTTCTAAAACAGACCTGCTGACTTGAAAAATTGTAATATCTCTATCAACTAAACTAATTTTCATTTGTTGTTGGAGGATTTAATCCATAACCCCGTAATATAAAATTGGCAACTGCCTCACCAATCTCTTCAACAGATAATCTTCCCTGAGGAGAATACCATCGAATAATTCCATTTAAAATTCCTAATATGGAAAGTTCGGATATGCGCACATCCTTGGCGACAAACAATCCCGCATCCACTCCTTCTTGAATAATAATATGAAATAATTGTTCCAGGCGATCCCTTGAGGAGACGATCTCGTCCCTCCACTTTTTTGGTAAAATCAACTCCTGCTGTCGTAATGCACCAACAACATGACGTTTGGTCACAACTTTCACATGCCCGGTCACCGCCTGATATAACTTCTGCTGTGGATTCAAATCTGAATTACATACCTTTTCCATATTTTCAGTGGCTTCTTCAATGGCATCCAGCTGAATCAAATACAGCATCTCTTCTTTGCTTTTTACATAATGGTATAAACTTGCCTTGGAAAGCTGTAATTTATCGGCAATCTCTTTCAGAGATGATTTTTCATACCCCTTTCTGGCAAAAATCCGAGCCGCATTTTGAAGTATTTTGCGGCGTTTTTCCTTATATCGTATCTCTCTGAATGTGAGCTCTGTGTCCAAAGATAACTCCATAAAACCAAATATTAAATTAAAATACCTAAAATTTTATATACGTATTTACATGTTTTATATAATTATTTTTATCGACCTTCGTTTGAATTTCGACTTACATTTTATATTCTACTTAGATTCGGTTTAAGCTGTCAATGGAGAATTTTGTCCGCCCTAAGTCCACAATCATTTTTTAAATAGCAGCTCAGGCCTGGTAGGATGGACAACGCTTTGTCCTTCTTTTTTCTTTATATTCTCCACCGCTTGAGCCAGGCGTTGCCCACCCTACTATGTCTTTAGATAATTTGATGGTGGATTTAGACCATTGTAGTACTTGCTTTTTTTTGCCGTCATCACTCTGGGGGGGTTCAGTTGTAAATTCAGTCATTCGAAAAACCATTGAAAATAATATCGAAAGCGAACTAAAAAACTCGACATCAGCGATTTTAAATCTGGTCAAAACTTCTGCATCTGTCAGTATTAAAAATTACTTCAGGGCAACTGCAGAAAAAAACCGGGATATTTTACGTTTTTTTCATGGAAAATATAAAAAAGGAGAACTCAATCTGGAGGAAGCTAAACAGCAGGCCGGTGATATTCTGCTGAGTCAGACGATCGGTATTTCAGGGTACATCTACTGCGTGGATAGTTATGGTAATGTGACCCTTCATCCAAATAAAGATGTCGCCGGTGAGAATTTTGCCGATGTCTCGTTTATCCAAAAAATCATTACCGATCGGGAAGTATACGTACAATACGATTGGAAAAACCCTGGTGAGTTTAAAGCCCGTGATAAAGCAGTATATGTAGCTTATTATTTCAAACCCTGGGACTGGTTTATCTGTGTATCGGCCTATCAGGAAGAATTTAATAAACTGGTTGACGTCGATGATTTTAAAGAGAGTATTTTAAGTTTCAAGTTCGGTAAATCCGGCTATGCCTTTTTGTTGGATAATAAAGGGGAAGTTGTCGTACATCCCAAAGAGTTGGTAGGACAAAACTATTTTAATGCCGCAGATTCAGATGGGATTAAATTTGTTCAGGAGATGATTTCCAAAGAAAGCGGCAAAATTCAATACTCATGGAAAAACCCTTGTGAAGCGACAGATCGAGACAAAGTGGTTATCTTTGATTCCATCCCTCAATTCAATTGGGTGGTCGCCTCATCCGGCTACCTGGATGAAATCTATGCGCCTTTGCAAATTGTTCAAAACGTGATTACCATCTCCGGTATTTTATCGCTGGTTTTGGTCACATTCATGACTTTCTGGATCAGCTCCCTGATTACGAACCCGTTAAGGAAAATCATGCTGCGGTTCGCACTGGGCGCCAAAGGGGATCTGTCCGTTCGGATGAACAAAACCACCAGTGATGAAATTGGACAACTGGCATCTTATTTCAACAATTTCATGGAAAAGCTGGAGCAGTCCAGTATCAACATCCAAAAAGAGGTACAGGACAGAAAACAGACTGAAGAGGCCTTGAAACTGTCCGAAGAGATGTTCTCCAAGGCTTTTCAGTCGAGCCCCAACGGTATATTTATAACAACCTTGAAAGATTTTCGATTTATAAATGTGAATGATAGTTTTATCCCGTTTACCGGATACACACATGAAGAAATTATTAGAAAAAGACTGGATGAGCTTGATATCATGCCCCAAATCGAAGACGGTTATACCATGCTTGAGAAACTCAAAAAAAAACCGCCACCTAAGGAATTATGAAATTGAGTATCGCAATAAATCCGGAGAAATCTCCATTGGGGTTGTATCCGCAGAAATCATTACCTTATGGGATGAGCCAACAGTTTTGGCCACCATAGAAGATATCACCAACCGAAAACGACTGGAGCGAGAGATTATTGAGATCAGTGAAAAAGAGCGACAAATCATCGGTCAGAACCTGCATGACGACCTCTGCCCTCATTTAATCGGAATTGAAGTTTTAGGAACAGTACTGGAAAAGCATCTGGAAGAGAAAGGTCTGGAGGAGATTTCCAAAGCCCGAAAGATTAGACAATTAATCGGTGATGCCATTGATAAAAGTAGAACCCTTTCCCGCGGACTCTGCCCGGTCCATTTACTGGACCATTTAATCAGGAAAAGGATCTAACTGTGTGTGGCGAGTGTAATAATGTCGATGGTTCCTGGCAGATGGTTAAAGAACTGAATCCAGATATGGTGCTGGTGGATATCTCATTAAAAGAGAGTAACGGGTTGGAGCTTATCAAAAAAATCAAAAACCATTTCAAAGACCTTCCGGTTCTTGTTTTATCGATGCATGATGAAGATTTGTATGCGGAAAGATCCTACCGGGTCAGAATTCAGTTGGCATGTCATATCCATCTGATAATTTAACCTATTCTCGGCTGTCCTGAAGACATACTATCTCACTATTTCCTTTGATTTAGTACATAATCCC
>Ga0307989_1000035_pt1 | contig 121561 bp, 100 predicted proteins | sample EllFjometagen185_FD_203164 | JGI IMG/M metagenome (GOLD analysis project Ga0307989, IMG submission 203164) | Marine microbial communities from Ellis Fjord, Antarctic Ocean - #185 | ecosystem: Environmental > Aquatic > Marine > Unclassified | place: Southern Ocean | collected 2014-10-08 | reverse complement strand
CGCCAACAAGCAAGCGGGAATAGCTCAGTTGGTAGAGCACCAGCTTCCCAAGCTGGGGGTCGCGAGTTCGAACCTCGTTTTCCGCTCCATTATTTCAAAGACTTAGAGACTTAAAGCTCTCGATAAAACCCCTTAGTGTCAAATTAGTGTCAGCCACTTAATTTCACTCCCAAAACATCACTGATCGAATGCTGGTTCATCTTGTCTCGAATGAATGACAATTGAGCAAAGTTGTAATGCTTATCATTTACCGCTTCGCTATTACCAATAAAGCTTCCAGATTCTTTTGAACTGAATCCATATTTTGATGAGAGCAAAGAGTTAAAGAATGGTCTTAAATCTTTGACTTGAAGATCTGTCACGCCAGCATTTTTTGTAAGCGTTTTCCAACTCTTTTTGATGCTATCAATCCGGCTAAAAACAATCGATACTTCACCACTGCTCAGTCTCCGTACCTCTTTTTTTGGGAAAACAAGATTCGCTGGAATCGCTAGTTTGCCAGTTTTTTTCCCATCTTCAATTATCGGCACGTATCCGATAGTCTGTTCTCTTTTGATAGATTCCAAAAACAGCTTAACTTCAGGGAAAAGCGGCACATCTCTTTCCACCCGCCATTTTGAGTCCCACCCTAGACCATCACTGGTCGGACAATTTTCTTTCTCTCTAATGCTCCAAATATTATTTTCAAGGTCAAAATCATCCCATTCAGCATGAAGTGCCTCACCCAGTCTTGCTCCCGTCAAAATTAAAAATGGTATAACCTTTCTAATCGGCGTCGATGATGAGGGTTTTTTATCAGGATATAGACATTCCTTTAATAACAAATTCACTTCTTCTAAAGTCGGGACTCTACCTCTAACCAGTTTCCCCTTTTTTGGAAACACTAACCCCTTTACAACCGGATTTTCCAGATTTGGAACTTTAGCAATATTAATCAACCAGTTAAAAACTTTTTTAACGAATGCTGCTGAATTTACCACGGTTGACTTACTTTTGCCTTCTCCATCAAGAAAATCAATTAGTCTTTGTACATCCAAGGGTGTCACGTCTTTAATGTGTTTCTGACCAAGTTTCTTGAAAAAAGAGAAATGTTTCGTTATCGATGTCTTATCATTGTACCGAGTTTTTGCCGTCTTACCGGTTGATGCGGATGTCAGATATAGTTCCACAGCTTCATCAATTGATAAGGGTTTTGCAAATCTCGATGAAAAACCTTCAAGATGCCGTAAATCTTTTTCATCGAATTCTCCCATAAGCAACTGTTTCTCTTTAGTATGCATTCTAACTTTTGCAACACTGATAGTTTTCCCACATGGACGCCTCATCATCTTGCCATTCGGCAAATAATACTTGATGTACCATGATTTTCTACCAGCTGTTTGTTCCCTTTCATAAATCTTACATCTTGGATCATATCCATATATAATTGTCTCGTTCATGGTAATACCCCCTGATCATATATGCAGGGTGCCAGACGGTGCTCCAAGAACTCTATTATATCTTTTTCACGAACTCGAACTTCTCTACCGACCTTTAAGTACCGAAGGTCACGTTTCTCGTATAAATGATGCTTTACTGTCCTTTCTTTGCAGCTAAAAATGCTTGCTACTTCCTGAATAGTGAATACTCGTAAATCTGAAACTTCCATGTTAGAAGTTATATCATTAAATTCAATCATTTTAATCTTGTATAAGAAATTTTCAATACCTACTTGGCTGTCATAAGACCTCCATTCAAATTGTTTAAGGATATCGATGGCCCGAACGAGCCGTTTTCATCATAAACCTCAAACTCAGTTGTTAATCACAAAAATGATCACCAACATAAGATATACTATACACAGGTTTTTTACTTTTGTCAAGTTATTTTATTGACAACTTAAAATGGCAAAGCTAAAATAGAAGGTCATTTTAGAATCCAAATATTGATATTTCTTAATTTTTCAATAGGTTAGTCGGAATTCATCAAACAAGTTTCTTACATAATCAGAGCTTAATAATACAATTTCCTACTTGCCCCAATAATAAATTAATCGTCCATCACCTAGTGCCACTCCTCTACCCCTAAATTACCAGTATCGCCATCTAACATTGAATCCTGCCACCCATATTACAATTCCTAGTGTTATATCTGGAGGCATTCCCCAATTCTAGGAGATAGTCAGATCCGCTTCGATCCCCTCGTATTCGCCAACAGCTCAAAAACTAACCACAATTGTCCTATTTAGATAGTTATTCCAGATCCATGGCCTAACCATTCGTCCATACTTTGGCACCCTCTCAGACCTCATATAAAGGCGCATGAAAGGTTTTTAGAGTGGTTCCGTTTCAATATATCTACGAGTTAATTGACCGACTACCCTCTCAATCACTTTTCTTTTTTAAAGAATCAGTAATGTGGTGACATCTGATAGGGGTGTCAAGGGACGAAGTTTTTTTAAACTAAAACGAACAACTGAAATCTAAAAGTAATCAGTATCAAACTCCTTTTGGATTTTGCCTTGCGATTGACAGAACATATTGTTTATTGTAAAGAAATGCCTTACAATAAAAATAAAAAACCCAAAATCAGTAAAACAATGGAAAAACCATTACAAAAAGAGTTCAATTACTACGTCGCCAACCAAGACGAAATCGTAAAACAATATCAAGGCAAACAAGTTGTGATAAAAGGGGAAGAGATCATCGGTCATTATGAGGATATGATGCAAGCGATTAAAGAGACGATGAAAACCCACGCTCTAGGAACGTTTATGGTTCATCCATGCGAACCCGGCGAAGAAAACTATACTGCCAAATATTCATCCCCCATCATATGATGTAAATGGCAGAGACTCTTCATAAAGCTTTTACCACACTAAGCTCTACCAAAATGAGTCAATTAATCAATGATGTCGGATTAGTTGACGCTATAAACCCTAAATCCCCTCTATCTTTTAAAGCGCTTTGGGACACTGGTGCGACCCTCACTTGTCTCTCGCCGAAAGTAGTCCAAACATTAAAGCTCCAACCAATCGGAAGCGTAAACATGATGAGCGCTTCCAACCAAAGTCTTGAGAATGTTTATCTGGTCGATTTATTTTTACCAAATAAAGTTATTGTACCTAAAATGCGTGTAACAGAGGCGCAAAGCCTAGGCAATGGGTTTGACTTGTTGATCGGAATGGACGTGATTGGACTTGGAAATTTCGCAGTTTCTAATCATAAAAACCAAACAGTATTCACTTTCCAAATTCCGTCTAACGGTCATATTTCTTTTGTGCCGTTACCCCCTAATTTAGTGAACAACCAAGCGCCAATCCAAGCCCCCCCAAACCAGCAAATCCCGAAAGTAGGTCGGAATAGCTCTTGCCCCTGTGGAAGTGGCAAAAAATACAAGAAGTGCCACGGGAAAAACCAGCAGAATTAAAAATTTCCGAATTATACAATAGATATCCCACATCGCAATATTAAATTGTATAAATCATTCTGGTTTCATCCTAGGACGATATTCTATACCAACTCTCTTCATCACTTAGTGCCATTCCTTTCCCATATAGCATCGCCAGTGTAATCATCTAATATTGACTCCTGCCACCCTTAAAATCAATTCTAAGTGTCATATTTCGAGGTCTTTCACCTCCCAGTCCTCCCAATCGACCGTTTCACACCCCAAGGTATCGATCCATTTTCCTGCGAATTCTACACTTCGACCCGATAGCATCAAAGCATACCAGAGAAAGGCTAATATGTTATAATAACTTGACTTTTATTGTAATATATGGTATCGTACTTGAGTTAAGTGTGAAGTGCAGATTTGATATTTTTAGTAGCATAGATGTGAAGATGAGTCGGTAGCCCCTCAAAGTACCCCCTTCGAAACTCTGATAGTCCGCTAATATCATTCAATCTTATACATTCTGATATCACAAATCTGTAATATTATAAATAAGTATAACAATAACAAAAAACATTCATAACAGGAGATTTATGGAGCAACTGAGCGACCCGCAAACAAAGAGCACCAGCAAGAACATATTAGTTCGAATGAAAGATTTTAAATTGTACGAGGAGCTGAAAGCTCTAGCAAAGAATGAGTCGAGAAGTATTAACAAACAAATTGTCCACCTCTTGAAGACATCGATGGATAAGAGGGGAGGGGAGTAAATGAGAGGTAAAAGTAAGTGACTGTGGGAATACAGCCACTTATATGCAGCAAAATATTTAATAAACCGAAGATTATCGATGGGCAAAGTCAGATAGTCTTCCTGTATCTACAATACTATTTATGAAATTTGATAACCATGAAAATACCGAAGAACCAAACGTAACAATTCTTAGAGCTAAATTGAAGCTCAACAAATCATACTATCTGAACGACAATCGAGAGCTTCAGTCAAAGCCGAAAGTTCACGCTAAATATTTTGGTGCTGAATCTTTAAGGTTTGACTCTATTTATGACATCTGGGACGTACTTAAAGTTATTTGTGAAGAACCCTACATTTCCATTATCAGGGGGATTGCAGATGAAGAGTCGATGGATAGTACCAGAAGGATTAAAGATATCTTCAAGGAGCCTGTGGGGGGTTCTCCTTGGGTGATGCTGGATCTTGATAAAGTTGACATCGGGAAACGTAGTCCGATCACCCCTGCAAGCATCGAATATGCGATACAGAACCACCTACCGGAAGAGTTTCACGATGTAACATACGTCTACCAATTTTCCAATAGTGCTGGGTTTCAGGACTATAACGGTGGGAAAAAAGGTATGAATGTCCATCTATACTTCTATCTCGACCGCTGCGTACTAAACGATGAGCTGAAAAAATGGTTGAAAGATTGTTACGTTGATAAATCTTTGTTTACCCCTGTCCAGCCACACTACACAGCACTACCTTCTTTTGATGGGTTGACGTGTAAAGTAAAAAAACGTCAAGCACTTGTTAGAAAGAATAATGACATCGTTAAGGTTCCTGAAATCGAACTAGACCCAGTCAATCCACTTACTGGAAGACGAAAAAAACCAGTGGATAATAGCAAGATCATCTGGGAAACAAAGACTAAGGATGTCCAAGTATTCAATGAAATCTTCAATGAGGTGTCGAGCCGTGAAGGATTGGATTTTTCAATTACTGACGTACAAGAAGACGGCGCAATGCTTAAAGGGACATGTCCTTATGGATCTCTACATTCTGTTGGTGACGGTTCTGATAGTAGTTTTAATGTCTATATCACAAATAAAGGTCGTGTATATTCCAAGTGTCGCCATACAAGCTGCGAGGATAGTCTTACACGATTAAACGCTATACTAAACGAAGAATGGAAAGTACGAGACAGCTCGCCATACTATGATCAGTCTTCGAGGGTCGATCTGGATACAGCAGAGAGCAAACTACAGTTATTGGTACAAAGATACTCTGAGAACCCGGTAGATATGATCATCAAAGCAGATTGTTCGCTGGGAAAGACAAAAGAGATCATTGAACTGGTCATTGATGCTGACAAACTAATACATTATTCCGTTCCCAACCACAAGCTCGCAAAAGAATTAGCTGAAAGAGTCTCAGAAACACACTCTGAGTTGAAGACTGTGGTTATTAAAGGTAGAGGCCAAGAAGGAATGTGTATGCAAGCTCATCTTACTACTGGAAAAAAGAACAAGGACGGTACTGCCTGTAAACTGATCGATGAATTACCAGCGAAGGGAAAATCGGTTTATGACTCCCTTTGTAGAAAAACCGTTAAAGATGCTGATAATGGGACTGATTTAGCAGAATACTGTGAGTTCTATTCGAATTGCGAGTATATCCGTCAATATAGCGAAGCTGTAGATGCATCATTGGTTATCATGACGCACGATGCATTAGTTATTGATGCTCCTAAATCTTTACGGCTTGCTGACCCTGACTTGCTGATCATCGATGAAAGCTTTTGGCAGATATTTTCTAGGTTCGATTCAATCGCTTTAAGTGATCTAAAGAACTACAAGGGGTATAGCTCCGAAGCGAGAGTGTTAAACGCTGTAGCAGATGCATGTTATAAGCAGGAACCGCTGTTGAGATACCTGAGATCCAAAGGGATAACCAAGGATGATATTGAAATAGCGATGTCTGGTGTTATCGATAAACACCGGGGATATTCGTTTTGCTCTATCAATCCAGAGATGCCTGATGCAGAAAAAGTTAAGCAGTACAAAGGTATTAAAAAGAAAATCCCATATTACGATTTGTTGAGATGTCTTTTTTTAGAGTTTGATATGGGACGTGACTATGCTCATTCAGTTACCTATAAGGGTACAACCATCCAGCTTCAGTATCGTACAGACCTAAAGAGATATTTTTCTGTCCCAACTCTAATAATCGATGCTGATGCTGATAAGGGGTTGATTGAGAGATGTTTTGGAAAGGGGTTCGAGTTTGAAGAAATAAAGGTGAAGATGAAAGAATCGACCAAAGTGACCCAATGTCATTCAAGCTCTTTTTACACGAACAGTATGGTTCAACATGAAAAGAAGTCTGAAAAAAACAATAAAGCTGCTGAGACCCTGATAACAGAGATTAATGAGTTTATCGAAGAAAAATCTAAAAATGGAAAGAAGGTGCTTGTAGTAGCTCCCTTGAAGGTCGAGAAGCAATTGAAAATCTCTGAGAGCTGTGAGTCGGAACACTTCAACAGTTTTTTGGGATTGGATAAGTATTCTTCTTTTGATGTTGTTATCGATATAGGAAGAAATCAGATGCCGACAGCAGACCTTGAAAGGATCGGAAAAGCTATGTATTTTGACGATGAACAGGAGCTTGAGCTGACTTCAGATGGATATTTATCAAAAGAGCGACGACGGTACTCTACTAAAGGTACTGCAAAATCAAGGACTGCGATTGTACAGTACCATCCAGACAAACGAATAGACAGGATCTTGAAGCAAACGAGGGAAAACCAGATCGTTCAAGCTGTTAATAGGATTAGGCCACTTCGTGGAGCGCCAAAAGAAATTATTATACTGAGTAACCTTCCTGTAGATATGGAGATTGGTGATCTGGTTGACTGGAAAACTTATAGGACTGGAGGGACTAAAATCGACAAAATGCTAAAAAGTATCGATTTTGACACTGAAGTGATCCCTTTTACATATGACTACTTTATTAAACGATTCAACAACTTATGGACTACAAAGGGACAATTCAGGAGTGCTTTAAGGTCGAGTTCAGTCGTGTTCAGATCTCTATTAGTATCTATTATAGAGAATAATACACGACTGAACTCACACACATTCAAACTATTGGGTAGTCAATCCAATTACTTACCTGTCTTGACACCTTATGTTTTTTCAGTAACCAAACAAAAACTCGAAGAGATGTATGGATGTGAGGTAGACCTAAAACCGAATAAAACAGAACCAGACAAAGAAAATAATGAGATTAATCTTTATGATCTGATAGCGGTTGAAGCTGTTAATTGCGAAGAGCAGGATGAAATATGTAAGGCGAGCGTAGGAAATGAAGATATAAATCCGTATCACGACACCAAAATGGAGATGATAAATATTGTAACCGGAATTGAGAAAAGAACGGGACTAGAAGGTGTCTTTGATAAGGAGTTCACAGCTGAAGATTGTAAATTGTTTATTGAACTAGATCGTGATTTTGATTTGTACACTCATGAAGAGTATCGAAGATATAAGAATATGACCATACGCCAAGATTTAGAAGACTTATACCAAGAGATCAACGAGGAATATTTATTATCTGTGAGAAGATTTAAAGAGCATATAACTAGCAGTTAATGCTTTGTCATTCGATCTCTGTAGATATGTTTCCAGACACCTTTTCTGCGTCACTACTATGTGAAATTCGCATATCAACGAAGAATTTATGAGGGATGAACTTAATAAATAGATATGAAAGAGAATGACGCAGAGAAGCGGCTTGAAGAATTTTTAAAGTACAATATAAAGTGAGCAAGTCATTGAACCACTGCTTCGAGACTTATTTACACACCCTCAGAGGGACATCGAAAAAGATGAAATACCTCCGGTTCTTCCGGCTCTAAGTAAAATGGTACTCAATTTTTTTTAATTTTATGAAAAATTTCTATGGATATGTTTTTTGATAAACCGATTAAACCAAATGAAAAATCGAGATTAAGTATTTTTTTAGACCTTGAGCTAAAAGAGCGGTTGCGAGTTATTTCAGCGAAAGAGTGCATCAGTCTAAACCAAGTAGCGAGGACTTTCCTTGAAGCGATGACAGATGAGTACAGTAAAATTGGTAAAAGAGAACGTGAACTGTATGCCGACACTGAAACCCCTTGGTTATACGACTAGGAGTGACTAAATGCGTTTCAGTCGGTCTGAATTGTCTTTTTAAGAGCTTTAAATATATCACATCGACTCCCAAGAATGCTCTTATTACTGCCATAACCGTAAACTGATGCACAAGTATTAGTGACACCTCAAAATATTGATCTTGCCGCAGATTAAGTTATATCGAAAGATGCGGTTAAATAATCGCTTACGAATCAACTCCATTCGTTAACAGCTTATTCCGATCTCACTCACTAATTTAGAGGTTCTAAAATACTTGCCACACCACTTTTGTTAAACCCAAATTTATCAGAACATGTAACTTAAAGCGATATTAAGATTGCTTACTTGAAATGTCGTACTTCCCTCAATATTGCTATAGGATTTAGCATCAAACGTATGTTCCTGTTTCGCAAGATGAGAATTATAACCAATCTCAAAAAATAAATTGTTATCCATCAAATAATCATACCCGCCTCTTAAGGCTAAACTGGTACTGCTTTGCGAGGAAGCTGTGGTTACAGAATTATCTAGAATTTCAGTTTTAACACTTGAAACCCCAGCCCCAAGGAACCATCCTCTTTGTACTCCGCTATTATTAAAACAATAATCATAAGATAACGCTGTTACAGTTGCTTTTAACAACCCATCAGCACTGTCTTTTCCTGAAAAATATGCAAAATTCACTTTGCTATTATCATCAATCAACACCCCGCCGTTCAACCCTATTGTTGTGCCGCTGTCAGTAGAAGTCTCAGTACTTGTTGAGCTTGCACCTGTACTTGTATTCGTTGCAGATGTGCCACTAGAAGAAATAACAAAACTATTGTATCCTGCGCCTATATATGGCCTTACTTCTGCCATTGAAGTTTGAGACATCAGTAGTATAGTCCCAATAACAAAGCCTGTAAAAATTGTCTTTTTCATTTTTTTTTGGTGTTTAAAAAATTTTAAAAAGGCCAGATGAGCAAAGCTGCTCAAAGTCTGGTATTAGGGGCTACTTGTTGATATGGCTAAAAGAATCAGGCTAAATGGCTTCCCAATCTACCTTCATGGGGCTTTTGGTCATACGTTGAGTAACCTTTTTACGTTAAGCTGTTTAAATGTTAAGTCAATCACTTATTTTTTATTTCCCACATTCACGACAATTACATATATGAAGTAAATTGTTTGAAATTGTTTGTTTTCGGGGATTTTCCCAATTCAGCGAATGTCATTCGCAACGCAAAAAAACTTGAAGATAAATTTGGGCAAATCTGTGGTTCAGCTTTCATTTTGACTACGGACGGAATAAAAGGCTGGAGCAAATCGGATCTTCTATAAGACTTCGATCAAGCTGAATGCGGTTATTTCAGGGTCTCTTTTATAAAGCGGGTTAATGTATCCCTCCCAACACCCAGTTTTCTGGCAATTACTGACACAGGAGTCTGGTATTTCAACTCCTCTTTAATAAAATCTTCTTTACCCGTTAGTTTCCGTCCACCTTTTGGTCTACCGAGAAGCACTCCTTTCTGTCTTGCAGCTTGCAGCCCTTCCTTTGTCCTTTCAGATATTAAATCACGTTCGATCTCAGCGAATAGACTAAACATGGTCACTGTCATTTTTGCAGCTATATCCATTTTACCGTTGATCCGAATGTTCTCTTTTATAGAGATAAACTGAATTTTCTTCTGTATTAATTCATTCACGATGATAGCAATTTGACCGACGCTTCTAGCCAGCCTCGATAATTCCGAAACCACCAAAACGTCATTTACATTCAATTTTTCCAGAAGCTCATCCACTCGTCGCTTTTTAGTGGATTTTTTAGAGCTGACTTTTATTTTTATCCACTCATCCACACTCAGCTTCTCCTTATTGCAGTAATCCAAGATCGCTAGTTTCTGAACCTCCAATTCTTGTCCATCTGTACTCACTCTCAAGTATCCAACCGTTGTCATATCGTCTCCTTTTCAGCACTTTGATGTATTAAAGGGGTATATCATAATATATTCTGTATTATATGTATATTATTGTCAAACGTTTTATACAGCATTTAAAGATATATAAAATGATCGATTATTAATACAATCACTCATAGATAGCCGTTATCTGGAGTTTTGAAAATTATAAATAGTATTGAGATCTTAAACAATAAACACAAGGAAAATTCAGATGGGAAAACACCCGAAGATAATTAGAGGGAGAACAGAAGAAAAACGCACACCTACAGAATCCAGAACGACCACACAGTGCCAAAAAAAGAGGAGCGTCATTAGTTTTAAAAAATTTATAGCCCGACAGGAGGAGTCCCGATGACAGATAAATATTTTGTTAGTTTAAATGATTATTTAAACAGTTACTTAAATGGATTGAAATGGATGGAATCCTGCTTTTTTATACCGAAATTTAAATTAATCCACGAGTTAGCCTCTGAAGGAATGCGAATTCAAGATATGCGAAATATCTTGCAGATTCAGCATACAGAGCAGTCAGCGAAGGAGCAAAACGAATCGCTGAATAGGTTTTTAGAATTTTTACCTGAATTTCTTAGTCGTGAATATGAAATTGATGAAAATGAGGATATTTTTACAGAAGAAATTATACAGGATTTAATCGTTTTGGTGACATATATTTTAGATACAGTATTGCCGAGTCTGGGTGTAATTTCAGAGCCGGAAATCTGAGAGTTAGCGGCCATCAGAATTCAGATGCATAATACGGGAAACAGGTTGATAAAAAAGAGTTTGCTGGGAGGTTTGTGAATTAAATCATCACAGGTTTATATTTATTCTTACTCATTAAGATAATAAACTTTTTGCAGCTTTAAATATCTGTTTTCGGTGTTCCTTATAAGATCTTAGCATATTGGAGATCAGGGTTAAGACACTTTTATCAATAATATCATCAAATTTGATCAAAGATGATGTTGAAAATTCAGTAGCCAAATACTCAATAAATAATTTAGTTCTTTCTAGCCGAAAATTTAGTCGATGTAGACGATTTGATTCTTTTTCTATGTTATTCGTGATCCTTTGAAGATTCTCAAAATACTCAGTATTGCCAATCGGTGTATCTAATATAATTGTGTCTAAATAGGCGAATTCGTGACACAATTTAGAAATGTAATATAAAGAGGCGCTGGTAGCCCTAATATACTCACTTGAGCTGATATCATCTCTAATTTGGGTCTCCGTTTGAAGAATTCTTCTTCTAATTAAGAGAGTTAAAATTGATGATGTTGTTTCAGGCAGCAGCCCAATTCTTTCGCAGTCTGCTATTACTTGCTTAATAGGACTGAAACCAAGTCCAATTTCACTTATAAAGCTCTTTGAGTTCAATATTCTGCCAATAACAGTAATCCGATTAAAATGACTTGCGTCTGAAAAACCATCAATAGCGAAAATATTTGTTATATCACTGTTTTCATCCGTGAAATACTCATGATCTCCAAGTATGATCGATGTCAGATACTCATGAAATCCAATAGTTAGTTTACGATTTTCTCTAACTGCTTTCAATAATGAATTCATATTGGTGTGTCCTGAGTATAAAAACCTAGCGATGAATTCTAGTGGCCTCCTCACCTCGCCGGGTGAAAGGTATTCCATAGCCTCAATATACCTTTTGTCTTCTCCAAGAACAGTGGCTGATAACAAGTCAAAGACTTCTTTCAATTCATCTTGAGATATTTCAATTGGATTTGAACTTATTGGACTATGATCCTCTAATAATAGTTTTTTAGCATATTTAAACCTCTTTGAAATTACTTGCTCTAAACGTGGAGCTTGTACGTGATAAGAAATTGAATGGAATGCGCTTAACGCCCCGTAATCCTTATTTTTCCAGTAGCTTTCTTCTCTTAAAGAAATAATTGATGAGCATCTCAATTCTTCAGCTAGTTTTTGAGCGATCAGAAATACTTTATTTTGAGTATCGGCATCAAATTGGTCGGCGTTATCGAAAACAAGAAAAATTCTTCTGTCTAGTTTATTTGAAATTGTATTTAAAGTTCTGATCAAGTGTTTTTCGTTATTATCACTATATTCTAACAATTTCTCCGAGAATTTTTCCTCGAATTTATTTTTATCGGATCTCCATAATGGGGCCAGATATCCTTTTTGTAGCTTATTATATTCACTGTGATAAATTTGTTTAAGCATTTCCCATGACTCAAACTCAATATTGGGATAGTCCCGGTTTAATGACTCCATTATTTGGTCTGTGACCCAGTCGAGCAGATTTTCTCCGGCTCCACTAAGCTTATTGAAGTTGATATAGGCCCATAAGCAACTATTCTCTATTTCATCTTTCGCAAGTACTTTTCTAAATCTCTGAATAAAAGTGGTTTTACCCGCTCCAACACCTCCTAAGATGAGCAAAACTTCAGATATTGGATTTGTTTTTCCTATTGATGAATTTAAATCCTTCTGAAACGTTCCCGCTTCTTTTTTGCCGATATTTATTTTTTGGCTACGTTTACTCAATAAGCTGCTTTGATCCTTTAACAAATCTCCCAGTCCCTTTCCATAACTGGAGTCACGTGGAGATTCTACATAACAATGCTCAAGGATTTCTGTGTCATTGTCTTCAGAGTCAATATTTTGGAAGACTCTTCTTATTATTTCTCGAAGGTGAGGAAAAAGCTGATTTCTTTCTCTCGTTCTTAAGTGCTTATTATGGGAATAACTAAACATCTGGAACCTTTTTAGGGAACCTTCAGATGACTCTGAAATTGGAAGATTTTTTTGTAAAAGACCTAATGAAACCCCTTCATAAGATAACAAGTAGTAGAATTGCTTAAAATGTTCAGCGATATCTTGAAAACTATAAAAAATAACCGCTTGATGATCAACCCAAGGTACTCCTTCACTATTTTGAGATCTAAAAAATACAAATTGATACCCATTCGTTACGCAGCAAAATGTAATACCTTTAGAGACAGCGTAATCTCTCGCTTGTATCATAGCTTTTTTCAGCTCTTTATTTTCAGATAAGACTCCTCCAACCTTATATTTTTTCTTGGTAAGACTATCAGGAAGTTCAAAATCTATTTGGTTGTTTTTTGCTTCTATAATTAGATACGGATGCGTTGTGGATATGACGTAATCAATATATGTTCCGTTTTCAATTGTTCTTGGCTCACGCTCAATTAGATCCTCTTTCCAGCCAAGCACATCTTTTAATATTGAGTCGATTAATTTGCATCGAGTATCGGTCTCTGAAAGAGGTTTGCTTATCCATTTTTTGTAGCTCTCTTCAACCTTAGACTCAAAAAGATCTTTGGCTTGATCAATTAGTGATATATCCATTTATTTTCCATTTATTAAAAAAAACTGATTCCATGAATGTGAGTCTAAGATGACAAGTATAAATAATCTGAATTATTAATTCTAAGTGCTAAGTTTACCGATATCCATCTCCCAAACATCCTCATTCTTCTCTAGCCAGAATCTACAATCATTCCAGTTCGAAAAAACCGATCTAAATAGATCCCAAAACTTCGTCGAATGGTAACTTTATATAAGTATCCGACAATTGCTCAACCAATCGCAATCCGGTTATTAAGCTCATCAATCCGTTTGACAATCTGTTTGACTGTATCAATCTTCCCCTCAAACAGATTGGTGATACTACCATATTTGCTGAATGGGTGATCATTTAGTATCTCTTTATCCAGAGATCCATTCTCTACTACATGGTTGACGATCAGGTTAACAAACTCCATCTGCCGACTATTAAGGGATTGGTCACTGATAAAGTCAGAAAAGAGTTGGTTCACAGCTTCACGTTCCAGTCCCACAAGCCCTGCCACCAGTTTTATCAATGGTTCATTTCCGAAAGTCTCATGATATTCGTTCTCTGTTCCCAGATCCTGCCAGAGTAACTTCTCCAGATGCTTGAGGTCACTTTCGGTGAGATCCTTATTATTTCTCAGCTTATAGACCACTAGATCATCTTGGTGTTGCTTCAGATATGCATTCACCTTTTTACGGTAGCTTTGCAGATCCGTGACACTATACTCTCCGGGATGTTCATTGACTTCTAATACTTCATCGAGAAAGTCGGTGTAGTAGATATCATTACCCGGTTTGTCCAGCAATACTAACAGATCCCTTAACGCTTTCCTTACCTCTTCATGCGCAAAGATATCTGCATTATCCCAATAATCGTCTGTTTGGATATTTGCGATAAGCTCTGCATGTCGCTGTACTTGAGCGAGATTACCTTTTCCAGATAGACGTTCAGCAGTTTGTATGACTTTTATCTTTGGTTTCCCCGCTCCTAATCCCTCTAAGTAGGCAAACTCAATGGTGAACATCAGATAATCGAAGCGTTTAGCCAGCTCATTCTCATCAACTGGTGTAATCAACCCTGCTAGTTGTTCTTCCAGCTCTCTGACCATTCCATCGCTGATGTTTTCCCATCGTTCAATGCGATTGTATGTATGAATATACTCAATACGAAGTTGACTTGAAAAACGGGTTTCATCAATACCACATACAGCTTTGTGAAGTTGCGCAACCAGTTTTGCTCGGTGAGCTACATAGGGTTCTATTTGATAATCGAGATGTTGTAGCGACTGTGCTATTTTAACCCGGATATTAAACAGATTTTCAGTTAACGACTTGACCAATTTAGCTTCAGTTCCTTGCTTATTAACCCTGAAATACTCGAAGTTCCCACAGTAGTCGAAGATCAGAAAGGATTCTTTATGCATCCCGATTCCAAAAAGGTCTTCTCGAAGTCGGGTTCCCCTTCCAATCATCTGCCAGAACTTCGCTTTGGATCGTACCTTCTTAAAGAACACCAGATTCACGAGTTCTGGAATGTCGATGCCGGTATCCAGCATATCGACAGAGATTCCTATTTGAAGTTTCTTTTCGGGAGTAGACAGATTTTCGATTAATTCATCCACATACTTAATCCCATTGTAGATAACATCCGCAAGCTTTCCTTTATGCTCTGGGTACAGTGTGTTAAAGCGTTCAAGGATAAAATCTGCGTGTCTGGTGTTCTTAGCGAAAATAATCGTCTTGCCGAGCGTATCTCCACCTTCAACATGGAATCCTTTCTCCATTAGATCTTGAAGAACTGTATCGACTGTGTTCTGGTTGAAAAGAAATTTATTCAGGTCATCTCCAGATACGTCCTTGACATCATCATCAAAGGTATCCTCCCATTGTTCCTTTTCTTCGTCCGAAAGCTCGTCATAATGGATTCCCTCCTCCATAAACTTCATTTTGGTTTCAATGGTATTGTAGGGAACGAGGTACTCCTCCTCGATTGCTTCATCTAGCTCATAGGCAAATGTTGGGACATTGTCCTCGATATCAAATATGGAATAAGTGTTCTTATCAATGTCGCTCTTAGGAGTTGCAGTCAGCCCCAGCAGACTACCATCGAAATAGGTGAAGATATCCTGATACTTTTTATAGATAGACCGATGGGATTCATCGATTATGATGAGATCAAAGTGACCTGAAGAGAATAACCGGGAACCATTCTTGCTCCGAGCGGAATCTACAGCATTCATCATCGTTGGGTAAGTAGAGAAAATCATTCGACTGTTCGGGTCATCTTTCCCATCCAGCAAATTGCAGATGCTTAAGCTGGGTAGCAGAGCTGCAAAGTTCTTTTTCGCTTGTTTTACAAGCTCTCTACGGTCTGCTAAAAACAGGATATGCTTGATCCACCCGTTTCTCTGGAGAACATCAACTAATGAAATAGAGACTCGTGTCTTCCCAGAACCCGTTGCCATGACCAACAGTGCTTTTCGCTGTCCACTTTCTAAGCTGTCGCAGACTGCTTGTACTGCTTTTTTCTGGTATGGTCGATTCGCAATAGCATCATCAAATTCAACTGAGCTTATTGACTGTTTGTTTGACTTCCGGTAATCAATCCAATCCAGCTCGTCTCTAGTAAAGAAACCTGAAACCAGTCGTTCAGGATAGTCATTATCATCCCAGAACCACGTCTCAAATCCATTTGTATAAAAGATCAATGGCCGAACCCCATGTTCCTTCTCTAAACAGTCTGCGTAGAGTCTTGCTTGAACCTTCCCTCTCTTGGGATCTACAGATGTTCGTTTAGCTTCAATAACAGCTAATGGTCTGCCATTATCAGCATATAGCACATAATCGCAGAATCCTTTTTCGCTGGTATTAGGCATTCCTTCAACTTCAACTTCTTCAATACAATTGGTTCCAATCTCCCAACCAGCCATTTCAAGCGCATGATCGATATAGATCTTCCGGGTTTTAAATTCACTGATATCAGAGCAGACAAAGTCTCTTGCAGCTTCGTTATCCTTCCGTTTTTCAGTGGTTTTCTGTCGTTCTTCAGCTGATTTAAGTAGATCTTCCAGTTTCTTCCGCTCTGACTCCCAAGCTGCTTCTTTAGCTGCAAGATCCAGCTGCATCTGACGGGTCTTTTTCTCCAGTGCTGAACCATCCTGTAGTAGAGACGCATTGAATTGCTCATCATGAATCTCTGTAGAATAGGAGTAGTCCACCCAAGAGATAAAATCATAGAGATTGCTGAGAGATTGTACTGCTTGATCCCGACTGACCGGTTTTACTGTATGAGCAGCTTTGTTACCAAGGGAGATGATGAACTTGATTCGGGGGAAGATTTTTTCATCAAGGATCTCTTTAAACTGGTAATCGTGAATTAACGAGGATAGATTGTCCTGATAGGGTACTGTCAGGTCACTATCGTACTGGTAAGTCCATTTTACAGCGATTTCCAAAGCTCTTCTTGTCTGTAATGCAGCATTCGAGTTGGAAACAGAAAGCGACTTCTCTGCCTCCTTGCAAGCAATAGCGATCTCGTTGTATATGGGATCTTTTTTCAGAAAAGAAAAGTTGGATGCCATCTTAGAGTTCCCCTTTAAACGCTCGTTGCATCGTTGAGTTGAGATTGTTCTGCACTTCTGTGAGAGAATTTATCGTAACTCCTTTCTATGCTCCAATTTCTTTAACCCTATCAACGAAATTGTTAATTGGTTTTGTCTTTAAGCTTTCCGAACTGCTTCATCCAAGATTTAGGTGGAGACAAACACATTTTGTCTTCCCTAACAAAAGCGCAGATGTTTTCTAAATCCAGTGATTTGCATATTTTAGGGTTAGTATGTCTGCACCCAAATGTCTGATCTTCAGAGTCTTTTTGGTTGAGTGGATCATTTCTATCTATTTTCATTTTTAATAATTTAAGATACTTAGCATATTTTTTGAGGACTCGGTTTTCCTTCTCATTCAACTCTGCTAGGTCTTACATGATGTCCAATACACGAGAAAAGAGAAGTTAGATGCAATTATAAAGGTCTCCCTTAAAAGCTCGTTGTATCAGTGAATTAAAATTGTCTTCTAATTCTTTGAGAGAATGGGTCATAGCTTGGCTCTGAACCCTAATCATTCTTATACGATCGAAGAAAATTTGTTGTTGCTGTACCGGTGGAAGAAATAAAGAACATTTTAATATTCCATCCTGACTTATTGTCGTCATTGTAGCTGTTTTTGCATTTCCCATGACTTGACTTCTAAAGAACTTCGTATCTGAAAATACTTTAAAGAATTCAGGAACTACAAGCTTTGTGTTTAAAGTAGCTTTAATAATATGGCATTCAAACAATAGATGTTTATCACTCTCAGGAACACAAGCAGTTTTTCCAATTCCTTCAACATTAAGTGACGAGCGACAGAATAAAATATCTCCATAATAGATACTGTATTGTTTTAATTCTTTTTCAGATGCCTCTATCTTTCTAGTTGGAGAAGTATTGCAATAAAACTTATTGATGAAGTCACCTATCCAAACAACTCCCGCATTGCCTGAATCAGTATAAACATCTTTCTTTCCAAAAAAACCGTTATTAGCTTTACCTACGATGCAATCTGAAACCTTAATGGTTTCCCATCCCATCGGATTGCTCACCGGATCACCGAACATATCATAGAAGAGACTTTGAATAAGCTGATCCATCAGAGCGATCTGCTCCTTACGCTTGTCGATCAACTCTTGAGCTCGATCCAGAAGATCTACGATTCGTTTTTGGGTTTCTAGGGGAGGGAGAGGGATTTTATGATCCCAGAATTCCCGCATTACAACTCGGGGCATTTTTGCACCAGACACCTTTTCAGATACCCATTTTACAAAGAAATCGGATCTTAGGTAGTAAAGCAAGTACTTATTGTGCAGTTTTTCTTTATCTGGAAATAAAGGAACAAGCTCAGTTGTAGCTACCCCAACTGTATCTGGAATAATAGCTTTATTAAGATATGGTCTTAGTTTTGAGTATAGAACATTGTTTTCATCAACTAAATTCGTTGATAGTGGTGCCGAAGATAAAGCTATGAATTGCTTATCACCAATGAAACCTGAATTCGATTCGATTTGATCTAATGTGATGTTCCAAACATTATCATTTGGATCAATCTTTTTTTTCGACTGTTTTACTGGTGCTACATCAGCAAGGGGAACTGATTCGTATCTCATCCAATCATCTCCTTCAAAGCTTTCACACCATCCATAATCTCTTGTTCCAATGATGCGACTCGATCCAGAATCTCAGAAGGTGGATCATATTTCACTTCCTCATACTCAATCTCTTTATAGCGGTTAATTGAGAGATCATAGTCATTCTCAACGATTTCGGATTTAGGAACCATGAAGGACTTGTCTGTCCGTTTTCGGTCTGCTTCATCCCCTATCCTCTCCCACCGAGTGACTATATCATCGATATCATTATCTTCAATGGGTTGTCGCTTATCATCAAGACTAAGGCCATCAGCAGTCATATCGTAGAACCAGACATTATCCGTTCCACCAATGTTTGTTTTTTCGAACAGGATCACAGCAGTACTGACACCAGCATATGGTTTAAATACACCGGAAGGCATAGAGATAACCCCTTTTAAGTGATGATTCTCTACAAGCTCAGTTCGAAGCTTTTTATGAGCATTACTGCTTCCGAATAGCACTCCATCAGGCACGATAGTAGCGCACCTTCCACCGGTCTTTAGCATCCCCAACATCAAAGCTATAAAAAGAAGCTCAGTCTTCTTGGTCTTGGTCACCTTCAGTAAGTCTGCAGAAACAGACTCGTAGTCCAATGATCCCTTGAATGGTGGATTAGCTAGGATTAACGTACAGTTTTCACGAGCGGAATTCTGATCCGACAAGGAGTCCCGGTATTCGATATTTGGTTTCTCGACACCATGCAGCATCATGTTCATTGCCCCGATCCGTAACATCGTCCGATCCATGTCAAACCCAGTGAACATACTATTATTATAGTGTGCTTTAAGATCAGCATTCCCAAACAATTCTTCATGGTTTTTTTGTAAATACTCACCAGCAGCTACTAGAAAACCGGAAGTACCTGCAGCGGGATCTGTGATGATGTCCTGTGGGGTTGGTTTCATCAGACTCACCATCATCTGGATTATGTGTCTTGGAGTTCTGAATTGACCGTTTGTACCGGAGGTGGAGACCTTTGATAGCAAGTACTCATATAGATCCCCTTTAGAATCTTTGCCGATCATCTCCAGCTTATCAATAGCTGTTACGATCTTCTCAAGCAATTCAGCTGTGGGGATCATGAAGATCGCATCGTTCATATACTTAGAGAAAGCAGAGTTTTTATCGCTGTGGAGTCCTTTAATAAAAACGAATACACCGTTATCCGTATCAATGAAGGTCTTGTACATCTCTTCAGCAGGTTTCTGCTTAAAGTTTCTCCAGCGTAGCTTCTGTTGATTCTCAGCGAAGATCTTTTCAACTTCCAGTCCTAATAGTGATGCATCAGCTTCCAGATCCGTCTGCCGGTCGTCTAATCCCTTGATAAACAACAGATAGGTAAATTGTTCAATTACAGTCAGCGGATTAGTGATTCCGCCTGTATAAAAAATTAGCCATAACTGATCGACTTTGTTTTTTACTTCTCCGGTGATCATATATCTTCTACTCCATTACTTTAGCGTTTTTATTAATTGAATTTTCTATCTATAGTCTCTCAGATATTCTTTTTTTTGGGTCTATTGCAATATTTCGGTTTTTATCGGACTGATATAAATTTCAGTTCATTTATGCAGAGGGGCATAATTCTGTAATATTACATGATCTGGCAGTATAATATTATGAATTAGCCAATATGGGAACGTTCTAGCCTACCTTAAAACGATTTAAATACATCGGCATATACCTGAGTATGCGTTTTGCGAACGTCAATCCTCGTGCGTTTATAGAAATTCTCTCTAAACTCGCACTGACAGGTCTTTTACAGGCAACAATAAGTGTTATAAAATTTTTAAGTTCCCTGTTATTGTTCCTATTGACCATCACTAAAGATCTTTACAGCTTTGAATAGTTGATACTGCAAGCTAGATTATTACAATGACGATTGCCGACTTTATTTTTTTCTAGGAAGAACTAGCAGAGTAGGGATTACTAACTAAATTATGGTGGTAACTTAGTCCAATTTCATCAGAATTTCAAGGGGAAGCGGAACAGCTCTTAAATGAGGCGTTCTACAAAAAGCGATTAACAAATGAAATGAGCCAGTAAAGCGGTCGAAATACACACCAGATGGTTCTTTTTATATGCTCCGAGGTTTACTGAAAGGGATGCGAGTGAAGCGGGATTTAAAAAATTTTCAGGTATTTCATGGTAAATTGGTAGAATTTTTTTCGAGAGTTGAGGTGTAATGAGGGGGATGAAACAAGAAGTGCGGAGAAGTTAGAGTCTAAAAAAGGATAGGAAAATTAGTGTCAAAATTAGTGTCAAATGAACGTTTCCAGACGGACTTTCACGTACTGGAAACGTCTTTTCCGGCACCCTGCAAGGTTAGTTAAAAATGGTGTAAAGTCTTAATGGTACTGTATTTAAGGGTTTTAGAGCGATCATCGTTTTATTGACACCACAACTTCCCAAGCTGGGGGTCGCGAGTTCGAACCTCGTTTTCCGCTCCATTCTATCGTAATAACGGCTGAATCGCTTCCAGTATTTTTTCTACCCTTCCTTATCTTTTCGTTTCAGTGTCACCTCGATACGGTTGAAAAAGCCGCGAATCATGCGTACCTCTCTTTCATCCGGTTTTGCCCGTCCAATCATCCCTGAAAAGCTGCCCCAGAGCGCACCTCTGGAACTCAATCGCAGGAATCCGGTGACTTCCAGGATGCGAAAAAAGTGCTCCTTCATCCCCTCGATACTCTTGGATAATGCCGGCTCAACCGCATCCGGCTCATGGTTGAGTTCTTTGTCGTAGAGCTTAGAGGCCTCGTAGAGCAACACCATCACCGCCTGCGCCAGGTTCAACGAGCTTGTTCTGCCGAAAGTCGGGATATAGATCCATTCATTGCAGTCGCTCATGTCGTCATTGGTCAGGCCTGACTGTTCCGGTCCAAAGACAATGGCAATAGGGACATCGGGCTTGCAGGCTTGCACAATTTCAGGCAGTTCAGCTACCGAGCGAGCACCCTGGATCTTGTCCCGCTGACGGTTGGATGTAGCAATGATCAGCTGGCAGTCCTGGACCGCATCTTTGAGACTGGGGAATATTTTGGCTTCATACAGGAGATGCCGCGCATTCATAGAGAACATGCGGGCCTCAGGGTGATCGACCTCGCAGGGGTTAACCAGTCGCAGGTCCGTCACGCCCATATTTTCCATGGCGCGTGCGGCTGAGCCGATATTGCCGGGCTGTGTTGTCTCCACCAGCACAACACATATTTGGGAAGGGTCCAGGGTCAAATTGAAGGGGGGGTTCAGGGCTTGTAGTCTTTATAGTTTTGAGCAAGCCAGTTGTCGAAATAGGGGATGGTTTTATTCAGGCCTTCTTCCAACTTGATTTTCGGATCCCATCCCAGTTCCTTTTTGGCCAAGGAGATGTCTGGTTTTCGCTGGGTCGGATCATCCTGGGGTAAGGGCTTGAAAACCAGTTTGGATGTTGAGTTGGTCATCGCCACCACTTTTTCCGCCAGTTCCAGGATCGTAAACTCAACCGGGTTGCCGGTATTGACAGGACCTGTGAAGCCATCTTTTTCCATCATCAGCATCAACACATCAACCAGGTCATCAACGTAACAAAAAGAGCGCGTCTGGGTCCCGTCTCCGTAAATGGTTATATCTTCTCCGGTCAACGCCTGGACAATGAAGTTACTCACAACCCGTCCGTCATCCGCCCGCATATTGGGACCATACGTATTAAAGATCCGGACAATTTTCGAGTCCACGTTCTGTTCCCTCTTATAGTCCATCATCAGTGTTTCAGCAGCACGTTTCCCTTCATCATAACAGCTGCGAATGCCGATGGGGTTGACATTACCCCAGTAATCCTCAGTCTGTGGATGGACCACCGGATCACCGTACACCTCAGATGTGCTGGCATGCAGGATACGGGCTTTAACACGCTTGGCCAGCCCCAACATATGCATAGTGCCCATGATGCTGGTTTTCAGTGTTTTGATAGGATTGTACTGGTAATGAACAGGAGACGCCGGGCAGGCCAGGTTAAACACCCAGTCTACCTCCAGAAAGATCGGCTGGGTGATATCATGCCGGATTAACTCGAAATTGAGATTAGGCAGTAACGGCTCGATATTCTCACGGGTCCCGGTAAAAAAATTGTCCAGGCAGATAACGTGATGCCCTTCTCCCAGCAGTCGTTCACACAATCCGGACCCAATAAAGCCGGCTCCTCCTGTTACCAGTACTCTTTTCTTCTGAATGATTCCTGCGTTCTGCATAGTCAGGTGTGGTGAGAAATGGTTAAGAAATCTCCAGTCCAGTGTTTCGGGGCTGGCACAGGTTTATTCCGTCAAGCGTCTATTGACCCCGTGGTTCAAGCAGGTCGTCCAATACTGAAGTATTTAATACCAACTGTTTTCAGCTTCGCCGGTTGGTAGAGGTTGCGACCATCAAAGATAACAGGTGCTTTCATCAGCCCTTTCATCCGTTCAAAGTCAGGTCGCCTGTAATCGTTCCACTCTGTGCAGATCAGCAACGCATCTGCATCTTGTAACACATCGTAGTAATTCTCCCGGTATTCGATGGCATCGCCCCAGATGCCGCGTGCAGCTTCAATGGCCGCAGGATCATTAACAACAATTTTTGCACCGGCTTCCAGCAATCCATTGATAATCACTCGAGAAGGCGCCTCCCGCATATCATCAGTCTGCGGTTTAAAGGAGAGTCCCCAGATACCAAAACAGTATCCACTCAGATCATCGCCAAACGCGGAATAAACCATATCCAGCAAATGCTCTTTTTGCCGGGTATTAACAGCTTCAACCGCCTGAAGAAGTTTCATTTGGCAATTATTTTCCATTCCAGTCTGAACCAGAGCCTGAACGTCCTTTGGGAAGCATGAACCCCCATAGCCAATACCAGGAAACAGAAAAGCCGGGCCAATACGGTTGTCTGAGCCTATACCCTTTCTGACATCGTCCACATTCGCACCGACCTGTTCGCAGAGACCTGCAATCTCGTTCATGAACGAGATTTTAGTGGCCAGCATGGAATTTGCGGCATATTTAGTCATCTCAGCGCTGTGAATATCCATGACCAGAAAGCGCTCCTCGGTCCTCATGAGAGGGATATAGAGATCCTTCATCAATGTTGCCGTGTGGGGATTTTCTGTTCCGACCACCACCCGGTCCGGCTCCATGAAATCGTTAATCGCCACTCCTTCCCTCAAAAATTCAGGATTGGAGACCACATCGAATTCAATGTCAAGGCCGCGACCGACCAGAACTTCAGTCACCACGGCTCTGACTTTATCCGCAGTTCCAACCGGAACGGTGGATTTGTCAACAATGACCTTGTAATCCTCCATGTACGTCCCGATGGTTTTAGCCACATTCATTACATATTGAAGGTCTGCGCTGCCGTCCTCTCCGGGTGGGGTCCCTACAGCGATGAAGAGGTAGAGAGATGTCTTGACTGCACTTTCGGCATCAGTCGTAAACTGAAGCCGGCGCTGACGCATATTGCGCTTGATCATCTCTTCCAGACCCGGTTCGTATATGGGTACAATACCCTCGTTAAGTCCATCGATCCGTTTCTGGTCTACATCAACACAAATCACGTCATTGCCACTTTCAGCAAAACAGGCCCCTGCCACCAGCCCAACATAACCGCTGCCGAAAACGCTCACCTTCATTGTAAGTCCTCCCTGTCCGTCCAATCACCGCGAATAGATAACCTACGCAGTCATAAACTGTATAATAATTGAGTGGTACCGCACACTTCGAATGGTAAATCCGTGTACTATTCACTGTCGTCGTTAAAATGGGGGACACAGCAATAGCATCCTGTCCTCCATTTTACTTCAGCAGGTCTACTAGTCCAGCTCAGAGCGGCTGGCAATGACCTTATCGATCAGGCCGTATTTCAAGGCCTCGTCAGCGGTCATCCAATAGTCACGGTCCATGTCCTTCAATATATTAGCCGCTGTCTTGTCGGTTTTTTCTGCATACATGCCGGCCAGCAGCTTGCGGGTCTTGATGATCTGTTTGGATTGAATCTCCAGGTCAGTAGCGGCACCTTCAGCACCCATCAAGAGTGGCTGGTGAATCAGTATCCGTGAGTTGGGAAGCGCAAATCGCCGTCCGTCGTCGCCAACCAGTGACAGGACAGAACCCATACTGGCTGCCAGGCCCATCACTACGGTTGTTATGGGGCAGGAGATGAATTTTGCCATGTCGAAGATGGCAAGTCCGCTGTATATCTCACCACCAGGTGAGTTAATCAGGATTTTGATCTCTGCTTTCGGGTCTGTCTGCTCCAGAATCAGGAGTTGTGTGACCACTTTATCAGCCAACTTTCCATCGACTGATCCTGAAATTACGATGGACCGGGTGTCCATTAATTTCTGGGAAAAACCATTTTCCTTTTCTTCTTTCTCTTTTTTACTCATTTTTGTACGTTGCATGGCAAGGGCAGGATTAACAAAGGATGTAAAAGAGTAAAATATATCTGAAAGTTGCAAATCTGGCAATCCAAACTTGGGAACCTTCAGCCTGTGGACGAATCCATACCGGTCTGGTAGATTTATATTTAAGGATCGGAAAAAAATTAGTCGCGTGTTTCTCACTAACAACAAAGAAACACGTTGCTGTCACATTCCATTTGAAAAATGTCCACTTTACCCTTCAATTTCTCATCCGTATACCGCTCTAATCGGCAGCCATGTTTCAATTCGCAAACACCGACAATCTGATCTGGTTTACGATTCTACCGCTGATAATCGGGCTCTGGATTTACAGCCAGCACCGAAAAAAAAGGTCTCTGCGTCTTTATGCCAACCTGAAGGCTCATCCCATGCTTGGTCACCAGTTCAGCCCCCCCAAACAATGGATCCGAACCTTTCTGATATTTGGCAGCCTGATCCTGTTGATCATCACCCTGATGCGACCACAGGGGAACCCCGTGGTCAAGACCATTAAAAAACGAGGACGGGACCTGATATTCGTGGTTGACGTTTCCCGCAGCATGCTGGCAGAAGACCTGGGACCAAACCGTCTGGGTAAAGCCAAACAGCTTGTCAGTGACGTCGTAGATATCCTGGAGGGCGACCGCGTCGGACTGCTGGTCTTTTCAGGAGCCAGCGCCATCAAAAGCCCGTTGACGCTGGACTATAACTATTTCAAGAATGTACTCGATCGAATTTCACCAGACGACATCAGTCGAGGCGGCACGCATATCGGCGATGCCATTCGCACCGTCAGCGAGCGACTGTTTTACGATAACGATAACAAGTACCGGGACATCATCCTGATTACAGACGGCGAAGATCATGAATCATTTCCCATCGAGGCTGCTGAAGCGGCTGCCAAAAGAGGGATCAGGATCCATACGGTCGGGTTGGGGGATCCTGACGGGACCACCATTCCCATCCGCCAATCCGGAACTTACAGCCTTTTGAAATACAAGAATCAGACAGTTAAGACCCATCTGGACGAAACCACTCTGAAGAAAATTGCGGAGATAACACGGGGTGTTTATGTCCCGGTCCGCACCCATCGAGTAGACCTGGCTGACTTGTACCACAACCATATTGCCGTCGCTGATAAACGCGAAGCTGAGTCCAGGGAATCAAAGGTCTGGAGTGAATTGTTTCAGTTTTTTTTAGGAATCGCCATCGTGATGCTGATAGCTGAAGCCCTGATGGGAGAACGGCGAATTTCCATCTAACCACCACACCCGCAGCAGAGGGGAAAAGACCTTCGTGTCTCTGTGGTGAATTGATCTTTTTCAAACAATTTTTTCAAAAAAAGGATTTCCATGAAATTTAAACTCTGTATTGCACTGACTGTTATTACTGTTTTTCTGGGCTCCGGTATGGTTACAGCTGAGAATAATCAGCTCAAGGATGAAAAGGACCGCATCAGTTATAGTATCGGGCTGAGCATCGGCTCCAACTTCAAACAACAGTCAATTGATATCATGATGGAGCCGTTTACCGCCGGGGTCAGGGACGCTCTGCTGAACCGCAAGCCCGCACTGACAGATCAGGAGATCAAACAGACAATGGAAGCATTCCAGAAACAGATGAAGGCCAAGATGCAACAGAAAAAAGAGCTTCAGGCTGGACAAAATCTGACGGAAGGAGAGAAATTCCTGAAACAGAACGGGACCAAAAAGGGGGTTATCACCACAGCCAGTGGACTTCAATACAAGATTCTCAAAAAGGGGACCGGTCCAAAACCCCAGCTGACAGATACCGTCGCTACGCACTACACCGGAAAACTGCTAAATGGAAAGGTATTTGACAGCTCCTATAAGCGGAACGCACCTGCCACATTCCCGGTAAACGGTGTAATCAAAGGCTGGACCGAAGCACTGCAGCTGATGGAGACCGGCTCCAAGTGGCAGCTCTTTATTCCTGCAAGCCTGGCATATGGCGACAGGGGAGCCGGAAATATTATTGGACCCAACGCCACTCTGATTTTTGAAATTGAATTGCTAGAAATCAAGAAGTAGTCATGACCCTGCCTGTTATCGGAATTATCGGAATGGGGTTCCTTGGGCGGGAGATCGCCCGACAACACCCCTGGCCTCAGCCATCCTGGGCAACAACGCTTGAGATGCCCGGGGCACGACCCCTAGACACGATTGACCTGAAATCGTTCCAGTTCGACTGGCAGGACCCAACCCACTGGGAGCGCATCCCGATACACCCCGTCAGCATCGTCCTGACCGTCCCCCCTGTCCATCCGGAGCCAGAAAAGGAACGTGAACGGCTGAAAACCTGGGGCACCTGGATGAACCAGAACCGTCCCCACTGCAAATCCCTGGTCTACATTTCAACCACTGGCGTATACCCGAACCGTGAGGGTCTATGGGATGAGATCACCCCTCTTGAGCCCGATGGGTCAAAGGCTGAATTGCGACTGATGACCGAGGGTGTTCTCTCCGAGTTTTTTAAGACCTGCGTCATTCGGTCCGGTGCCATATATGGGAAAAAGCGGAATATAGGAGAACGGCTCATCGCCAGCAAACCGATTCCCTCTGGAGACCATTTCGTGCATCGCATTCACGTGGCCGACCTGGCGAGGATTGTTCGGCGGGCTCTGACCGAAGAGGACTTTCCATCCCTGATCAATGCGGTGGATATGGACCCATCACCTAGCCGAGCCGTTGCCGCCTGGATTCTGCAGCAGGACTTCGCATCGATTCAGCCCGGAGTCCAGTTGAACCTTAAACCCGGATATGCCGCCCGAAAAAACCCGTCCCCCATAAAGGGGCGCTCGATCAGCAACCGCCAATTGGTGGAAACCTGTAACTTCCGGTTTTTGTACCCTACGTTCAGGGAAGGTCTGAAGGAAGTCCTTGATTAAACCAAGAAAAATTGGTTTTTTTATTGCGATAAAGAGGCTGGATATCCTAGGATTTTGATGTGAGCATTGGGACCGTGCATAGAAGCGTCATAGGAAATTTTATGCGGATGGGTCTACCTGATAATTTTTATATGATTGTTAGATCATGGCAGACTACTAAACCCCATTTTTCAGGAGGATACATGAAACTCATGTCTAAACTGGTTGTTCCCTTTTTTTTGATATCAGTTCTTTTTGTCTTCGTGACCAGCTGTGAACAGAAACAGGTAAAATCCGCATCATCAGAGCGTATTTTTGTCACAATCGGAACTGGCGGGGTGACCGGGGTATACTATCCGACCGGTGGTGCCATCAGCCGAATCATCAACAAGAAGTACGATACATACAAAATCAAGGCAACCGTAGAATCCACCGGTGGCTCTGTCTATAACATCAACGCTGTCATGAATGGCGACCTGCAATTTGGCGTTGCCCAGTCAGATCGACAATTCCAGGCCATTAAAGGCCAAAAAGAGTGGGAGAAAAAAGGCCCCCAGAAAGATCTGAGGTCGGTATTCTCCATTCATCCCGAAAGTATCACGCTGATTGCGTCTGAAAACAGCGGCATCAAAAGCATCAGGGATCTGAAAGGCAAACGGGTCAACCTTGGGAATCCGGGCTCCGGTCAGTTGGGTAACTCCCAGGACGCTCTTCAGGCCTTTGGGCTGGCCGAAGGCGATCTTAACGCTGTATATATCAAGGCAGTTGAGGCTCCCGGCCTGATCCAGGACGAACGACTGGATGCTTTTTTCTATACCGTTGGACACCCCAACGGAAACATTAAGGAAGCCACATCCGGAAGAATCAGGGTCCGCATTATTCCCATCGAGGGACCTGAATTGGATGTGTTAATCCGAAAGTATCCCTACTACGCAAAATCCGTCATTCCGGCTAAACTGTATCCCAACGCTGTTGGCGGACAGGACGTTAATTCCTTCGGTGTAAAAGCCACTTTCATTACCTCGATCAAGGTGTCTGAAGATATCGTCTATGCCATCACCAAAGAGATCTTTGAAAACTTTGAAGAGTTCAAGAAACTACACCCTGCGTATCAGGTCCTGACCAAGGAAAACATGCTGGCAGGACTTTCCGCTCCGCTGCACCCCGGAGCAGCCAAGTACTACAAGGAAGCCGGTCTGACCAAGTATATCAATCCGTCACTGCTTCCCTGATTCCAATCAAACCACTGCCTGCAGAATCATCTGCAGGCTAAGGGATCGTACAAAAATAACTTGGCATAATCTGTCTGGTAAAGTACCGAAAAGACTGAACATTTTCCAGACAGAATGCCAAGTAATTTTTGAGCCGACCCTAAGTGGCGGGTTGGGTCGATTCTGCCGCTTCAAAGCCTTTCCCCATGCGGAATATTCCGTTACCCTCTGATTGTGCACAAAACCTGCATTGTTGAAGTCTCAACATCAACCGGACTCGAACAATCCCAAAGCCAAATGAACGTCATGAAAACAGTTTCTATCCTTTTAAAAAAGGCAATAATCGTTTGTTTTCTATCATTTTTTGTATTCAGCGTGACGTCCTCACCCACCCATGCCCAGGAGCAGTCCCCGCAAGCCAGAAAACAGTTTTATAAGCTGAACGAACTTATCAAGATCATTGATCAGGCCCGAGAGGCTGGCATGAGTGATGAGGACCTTAAAAACCTTGAACTGGACGACGGGGGTAGAAAGATCAACATCCTGGAATATATGGCGGAACTTGAACGATTGAAGGCATTAAAAGACAAAGAGCTGGAAGATTTTCTAAGTAAAAAATTCCTGACCATCAACGATATTTTTAATGAACTGATCGTCAGCGAACCAAAAGTCATCAAGAAACTCAGGGAGAAACTCGTCAGTGACCGATAACGAAAAAAATTCACCGGTAACGATTGCCGGTCTCGACAATTGTGGCAAAACCGCATTCATCTGTTCACTCATCAAGCTGGGACACCGTTCCGATATCAGCCTGGCTGCGCTGAAACCCTTTGATACCGGAATCATTCACCGAAATGCCAACGAGGAGATTAGTGACGGGGCTTTGCTCTGCAGCAACATGACCGGCGACCCTATGGAAGTTCTGGTCTCCCCCTATGTTGCCTATGAAACCTATCCTATCGAAATGGCTTTCAGGCGGGATGGGATTCGAATCAACTGGGGGTTCCTGAATGAACGGCTGAAAATCCTGGGGGACCTGTACGATTTCACCTTTCTAGAAACACCGGGGAGCCTCTGCATGCCTATTACAGAGGAGAAACTGGTATCCGACTGGCTCACGGAGACTCAATATCCGGTTATCTGGATCATGAAACCGGACCAGGATCAATTTACACAGAACCTGGCTGAGATTTCACTGTTGAAAGGACTGAATCTGAATGTGGAACTGGTCATCAACAATACCGACCCCATACAAGACCAGGACCTGCTGTTTTACATGTGGGAGAAGGTTGAACAGCTTGCGGGACAGGAGATTGCAGGAATGGTTCCCTTTGTCAGGAACCTGGAAACCGACTTTTCGCGTATGGCAGATAAGATGGAAACGGCCCTTCCTGATCTGGTTAGCCGCCTTTTAGGCAAACAAAACCCTTGATGCTTCCTATTTTTTGATTTTCCGCAGAAATTTATCGAAGTTGAACCCCTTGATTTTCTGTTTCACCTCTCCCTCAACGGTATAGGATATCTCCTGGCTCAACCCCTTGCAGAAATACACCGGAATTTTCAGCTTTTCTTTGTAGGCATTGACCTTGCCCTCCAGTTCCAGGATCTGTGAGTTCTGGGTGGTACCACTGGTTTCAATGATGATACCGGAACGCTTTTTTTCCATGAAGATGCGTTTCCCCTTCAACCCGGCAATGGTTTTGATGGATGACCGAAAACGACGGATATTATCAATGATGTTGGGCACAAATTCATCGTGATCGAAATCGCCCTGATAGGTCAAAACATCATTTTCACTGAGAAAAATGGCGTACCCGTGCCCGGTGGGAATACCCGCCCAGCTGAGTATGCGACTGTCACCCAGTTTTTTGGGCCTTTCTTCACCATTACTATTTTCGGAATTGCTCATGGACGATCCACCAGACCCCTCTTTCTCCTCGGTCAGAGGGAGATCACTGATTCCATAGACCATGACCAGTTGGGGCAGTTTATCGATAAACCCCTGCTCAAGCTGACCCACAAATTTGTGCAGCTTAATACACTCATCACAGTGCTGGTTGATAATTGCCACGACAAGCAGCGCTCGACCGTTCAATTGGTTCAGCAGTTTCTTAAAATCATCGTTTTTATATATTCCTCCCAACTTCTTAATCCGATTGGTCGCCATTTAACACCCATCTAATGCTGTCATTCGTTGATTATTCTCCCGGTATCCTGCCTTAAGCTCTTTACCGAATCACTGGAATCTGTTGCAATTCAGTATTATTAGGCTCGAAGATGATCAGGGCCCGTAGCATGTTGAGAATCTCTGCTTAACGGTTACCAGCAACACTTTTGACAGTATAATTACAAAGCTTAACCTGTAAATGAATATTATCTACAAAAAATTCAAAAGCGATTCCCTTGACGGCGACTGGGCGATCACCATTGGTAATTTTGACGGTTACCATCTGGGTCACCAGAAACTGGTTCAACAGGTGCTCGAAGACAGTAAAAAACTCAATATCAAGGCGGGCCTGTTGACCTTTGACCCCCATCCGAAAAAAGTGCTGCAGTCCCAAATCCCGTTTCGACATATCTATGACCTGTCAAACAAGTGCCAAATCCTTAAAAAAAGCGGACTGGATGCCTGTTTTATCATCCCCTTTACCACCAAGTTCGCCAAGATGGATTCCCACATGTTCCTGGAAAAACTGTTCAGCTTCATAAACCTGAAAAAAATTGTCGTGGGATATGACTTCAATTTCGGGAAGGCGAGGGAAGGTTCAGCCAAATTAATGGAGCAGGAGGCCACCAAAAAAGGCATCGACTTTATCAAAATGCCCGCTGTCCAGATCGACGGCCTGACCGTCTCCAGCACCATGATCCGGCGACTGCTTTTCGAAGGTGACTTCAGCAAGGTAAGCCAGTTTCTGGGTCGACCCTGGGCCATCAGCGGTGTTGTCCAGGAAGGGAAAAAATTGGGACACACCCTCGGGTTCCCGACCATCAACCTGGAACCGGATGTGCTGCTTCCCCTTAGAAGAGGGGTATACACCTGCAAGGTTCAGTACGGGGACCGACTGATCAACGGTGTTTGCAATGTGGGCATCAACCCGACCTTTGAAGGAACAACCCTGAAAGTCGAATCCCACCTCTTCGACTTCAACGAAAAAATCTACGGGGCTTCAGTCAGTGTCATTCCAGAGCGATTTCTAAGGGATGAGACCAAGTTTGACTCCATCGATGCCTTGAAAAAGCAGATTAACGAGGACGTTAAAACCGCCAGGGCTTATTTCAGTTGAAAGCCTGGTTAAACCCTGACCTGATTGGCTCATTTATACCCCTCAGATCATGATCGGACAGATGCTTCAATTGAGAACTGATTCGTTAATGGGTTCTGAAATATTAATTTTCTTTTTTTATCAGTCAGCTCTCTCATTTGTCCAATTTTCTCATGTTCAAAATCCATAATTTTTAGTAGAATTCGAAAGTTTGTCTAAAAAAATCCCCTTATTCAATTGAATCCAGATGAAGGTTAAAAATGGAGTTGATCCTAGAAGATGGCTCAGTCTTATCCGGTAAGCATTTTGGTCATCCCGGTTCTGTCGCGGGCGAAGTCGTGTTCAACACGGGAATGGTCGGTTACCCGGAGACGATGACCGACCCCTCTTACCAGGGACAGATTCTGGTATTCACCTATCCGTTGATCGGCAATTACGGAATTCCTGATAATTCCGTGGTGGATGAACTCTATTCCAATTTCGAGTCCAGCAAGATTCACGTTAAGGGCATCGTTATAACCTCACTGACCACCCATTACTCTCACTGGCATGCCATCAGGAGCCTGGAAGACTGGATGATAGAGCACAAAATCCCCGGCATCCAGGGGGTTGATACCCGAGCCTTGACCAAAAACCTTCGAAATGCCGGAACCCAGTTAGGGAAGATGGTCATGGAGGGCTCCGATACAGCCTTTTACGATCCGAACAAGGAAAACCTGGTCGCCCAGGTCAGCGTAAGAGAGCCTAAACTGTATAAAAAAGGTAGCAAGCGGGTCATTTTGATCGACACCGGCTGCAAGCAGAATATCATCCGCAGCTTTCTAAATCGCGGGGTATCTGTTCTGAGAGTCCCCTGGGACTACGACTACTCCGATGAACAGTTTGACGGCATCATGCTTTCGAACGGCCCCGGCGACCCGACCATGGTACCGGAAACCATAGATATACTCAAGAAACACCTGAAAAAAGACAAACCGATATTCGGAATCTGCCTTGGCCATCAGATCCTTTCGCTTGCAGCGGGGGCCCAGAGCTTTAAGCTGAAATTCGGACATCGATCCCAGAATCAGCCCTGCATACAGGTAGGCACTAAGCGATGTTTCATCACCTCGCAGAACCACGGTTTCGCCATAGACGACCAGACACTGCCTGATAACTGGAGCCCTTGGTTTTTCAATGCCAACGACGGCAGTAACGAGGGGATTCGGCATGTATCCAAGCCCATTCGCAGCGTACAATTCCATCCAGAGGCAATGCCCGGTCCGGAAGATACCAATTTTCTTTTCGATGAATTTGTCAGCATGCTGTAAATTTGTCAGACAACCACATGCCGGTTTTCTACCGGACAGTTGAACCATCAACGGATAAGAGAGTGAAAATGGAGCAAGATATCAGGAAAGTCATCATCCTGGGCAGCGCAGCCTTGAAAATTGGTGAAGCCGGTGAGTTCGACTATTCCGGTAGCCAGGCGATCAAGGCCCTGAAACAGGAGGGCATCTTTACCGTTCTCGTCAATCCCAATATTGCTACCATCCAGACCTCTGACCATCTGGCAGATAAGATCTACCTGCTGCCGATCACCCCCGAGTTTATCGAAGGGGTCATTCAAAAGGAACAGCCAGACGGGATTCTGCTCTCTTTTGGCGGCCAGACAGCGCTGAATTGTGGGATGAAACTCGAAGAGCTGGGAATCCTCGAAAAGTACAACGTAAGGGTACTCGGGACGTCAGTCGACGTCATCCGCGCCACGGAGGATCGACAGACCTTTATCGAAAAACTGGGGGAGATAGATGTCCTCGTACCGGAAAGTCAGTCGGCCGAAACGTTAGAGGAAACACTGGCCATTGCTAACAAACTGGGATACCCGGTCATGATCCGATTGGCGTTTGCCCTGGGCGGTCTAGGGTCCGGAGTCTGCTGGAACGATGAGGAGGTTACTGAGCTGGCTACCAAGGCCTTTTCCCACACTCAGCAGCTGTTGATCGAAGAATACCTGAAGGGATGGAAGGAAGTGGAGTACGAAGTGGTGCGAGACTCATACGACAACTGCATCACCGTCTGTAACATGGAAAACTTCGACCCACTGGGAATTCATACAGGTGAATCCATCGTTATTGCTCCCAGCCAGACACTAACCAACAACGAATATCACAAACTGCGGGAAATCGCGATCAAGACGGTCCGACACCTGGGCATTATCGGGGAGTGTAATATCCAGTATGCGCTGAACCCCCATTCGGAAGAGTACCGTGTGATTGAGGTGAACGCCAGGCTCTCCCGGAGCTCTGCCCTGGCCTCCAAGGCGACGGGTTATCCATTGGCATTTATTGCAGCAAAACTGGGGTTGGGGTACAGCCTTACCGAACTCAAAAACTCCATCACCCTCTCAACCATGGCCTGCTTCGAGCCGGCCCTGGACTATGTAGTGGTCAAGGTCCCCCGTTGGGACCTGAAAAAATTCAAGAAGGTGTCCACCGAGATCGGCAGCAGCATGAAATCGGTGGGAGAGGTCATGTCCATCGGAAAAACCTTCCAGGAAGCGTTGCAGAAAGCCATTCGCATGCTCGACATCGGCGCCTGGGGGCTGGTTTCAAACCCGGACGAGATCGGATTGAAGCCTGACAGGGAAACCCTGTTACATGAACTCACCAACCCAACGGACGAACGGGTATTTTCAATCCCATACGCCCTGAAGGAAGGCATGAGCGTGGCTGAAATCCATGAGCACACGCGGATCGATCCCTGGTTTCTGCACAAAATCGCCAATATCGTTCGTGTGGAAGCGCTGATATCCGAATATAAAGGAGGAAACTGTCCTCGCCATATTTTGAAAGAAGCCAAGCAGGTGGGATTTTCTGATCCCCAACTGTCAGCTCTGCTGGATACCAGCGAGCGCATTATTCGCAAAATGCGACTGAACTACGGACTCAAGCCTTGTGTCAAACAGATCGACACCCTGGCCGGCGAGTACCCGGCACAAACCAACTATCTTTACCTGACCTATAACGCGTCCGAGAATGACATAAAACTCGGCGACGCCTCCAGTGTGATCGTCCTGGGTTCCGGGGCCTATCGCATCGGAAGTTCAGTTGAATTCGACTGGTGCTGTGTTAACGCTGTGAAAACAGTCAAAAAAGAGAACTACCGCTCCATTCTGATCAACTTCAACCCCGAAACCGTTTCAACCGACTATGACGAAGTCGACCGACTCTATTTCGACGAAATTCGGCTGGAAACAGTCATGGACATCTATGAAATGGAAAACCCGGAAGGGATTATCATCTCCATGGGCGGGCAGGTATCCAATAACCTGGCCCTGCCACTGGAAGACATGGGGGCAAAAATTCTGGGAACCACCGCTACACAGATTGACCGGGCTGAGGACCGTCACAAGTTCTCCAGTATGCTGGATTCTCTTGGCATCGATCAGCCGGAGTGGAGCGAACTGACCTCTTCGGAAGAGGCCAAGGTGTTTGCTCGGAAGGTGAGTTATCCGGTCCTGGTCCGTCCCTCATATGTTCTCAGTGGGGCAGCCATGGGGGTTGCCACATCCGACGAGGAGATCGACATGTTCCTGGACAAGGCAGTGAAACTCTCTGAGGACCATCCGGTCGTTATCTCCAAATTTCTCTCCAATTCCAAGGAAATCGAGCTGGATGCTGTGGCTCAGAACGGAGAGATCATCAATTTCGCCATTTCAGAACATGTTGAAAACGCCGGAGTGCATTCAGGTGATGCCACCCTCGTATTGCCGCCGCAGAGAACCTATCTGGAAACCATTCGACGGGTGAAACAGATTGCCAAAGAAATTGCCAAAAACTTGGAAATTACCGGCCCATTTAATATTCAATTCATCGCCAAAGCCAACAGTGTCAAGGTGATTGAATGTAACCTGCGCGCCAGTCGCAGTTTCCCATTTGTCTCCAAGGTCATCAAGCAGAACCTGATCGAAACCGCCACCCAGGCTATCCTTGGTCGTCCGCTGTCCCCGATTGGCCCATCATTCATGGAACTGGAATATGTGGGAGTCAAGGCTTCTCAATTCTCCTTTACCCGACTTCTGGGGGCGGACCCGACACTGGGAGTTGAAATGGCATCCACTGGAGAAGTTGGCTGCCTGGGAGACGATTTTCATGAAGCGCTGCTTAAAGCCATGACATCGGTGGGATTCCATTTCCCGCTAAAGACCGTCCTGCTTTCAACCGGCCCGCTTGAAAACAAGGTCAACTTCATCGATTCTGCCAAATTGTTGCAAAAGATGAATGTAACCTTATATGCTACGACCGGTACATATCAATTCCTGAAGGAAAACGGTATCGATGTCCAACTGGCCTGCTGGCCCGATGAAAACGAACAGAGGAATGTCCTCACCATTCTTACCGAAAAACCGTTCGATCTGGTAATCAATATTCCTAAAAATTTCCAGAAAGACGAATTGACTTTCGGCTACCAGATCCGCAGAAAAGCCGTTGATCACGCGATACCAATAATCACCAATATTCAGCTCGCCAAGCGATTTGTTGAAGCGGTTTATTGGAAACCGAGGTCCGATTTGAAAATCAAGGCATGGGACGAATATTGATTCAGGATCGGGTTTCGCATTTCAGGCTCCAAGGGGACAGGATTTCCGTATAAATCCCTCCGGTGCCCTGAAATTCTAGTCCAGCCGGAAGACCTGTTTGTTTACGTCTTCAGGCCTAGGGATCGTTCAAAAATAACGTCACATAATCTATTTGTAAAAGTTCCAAAAGCACTGGACATTTTGCAAACAGAATGTGAATTGGTTTTTGAGCCGACCCTCAATAACTTATTAACTAACATATTCCTAAAACATAACATAACATTAATAGCCCTTAACCAAGTCATGAACCTTAAATCATTATTTGATCCCATTGACCGCGTCATAGCGCAGGCCAAGAGTTACATCCATGAACAGGAAGCCCGAAAGCAGAATATTCTTTTAATAGAGGATAAAATTGAAATTATCAGGCCGGAGCTCGAAAAAAGAAAGGCCGAACTGGTGGCACTTCTCGATCAAATTGAACCGGATGATGATTTTAAAAGCCGGTTGGAAGAGAGCCTGGTGCAGTTGGATAACTACCTGGACCATATTCATCTGATTGCTGAGAAAGAACTCATCTTGAGCACGCTTAAAGAGGAGAAGCAGGATAACGATGAAGGTAAGAAAGAGCTGCGAGACAAGTACATAAAACTGCAAGTGACCCGTCTTGACGAACAACTGAAAAACACCAACAACTTCTTTGAAGTAGCCGATTTCGCCAACGAAATCTGGGCTGATTTCGACCTGTTTGAAGAGTTTGGTAGAGACGATACCGTCGTTCAATTGCTGGTCGACCGCATGAATGAAACCAATGCCAAAAACACCGAAACCCGCATGGGTCGGGATTTGAGAAAAACCCTGGAACACATCCGGCTCAACCTTGTTAAATCGTCCGCCTGGTCAGACGATGAAGTCAAAGAGTATCAGAGTGAAAGAGACCTCAAGCTGAAACAACTGCAGGCTGTTAAAATCCCGGATAACCGGAATTTCACTGTTTCCCTCCTGGGTGGTGATCCGGAAGTCATCCGAAAACTGTACGAAGTGTATGCCCTGCCCAGTCGGTTGAAGTTTGAATGGGTGGATATCGAAAAGCCGGAAGCAGTCGAAAACCTTCTGCGTTCCTCCACTAAACAGGACCTGGTTATTATCTATTCCATGTTTCCAAAGCACGAAAAATTCATGGAGATCAGGGAAACAATCGTTGAAAACAGTATCAAATGCATAGATGTCATCAGTTTTGGTACCAGTAAACTACTCAAGGTACTGGAAGATGAACTCATCCAGATCAGCTTTCAGAACCAGTTTGGCGGTAAATAAGCCCTCCTGAACAAAATTGGTGACGCTAGCCTGCCCGGGTCAGCTCACCGATTGCCAGCCCGGAATCCACTTCTGTCAGCCGAACAACTTCAATCCGGTTTCGCAGGTCACGATCAGAATTCACACCCACACGGACGTAATTATCACTGTACCCGGTCCAACGTCCCTCATATCCTCCTCCTTCAAAAAGAACCCGCAATTCAGACCCCAGAAACTGCTGATAAAATTTCTCTTTTTTACTATTGCTCATTGCCCTTAGGATTGAAACCCTTCGTGATGCGACATCTCCTCTGATTTTCGGCTTCAGCTTTTCAGCTGTCGTCCCCTTCCGCACAGCAAACGGGAAAACATGGAAATAGTGAACGGGTAATTCTTCCAGTGCCGACCGGGTCTGCTCAAACAAGTCATCACTCTCTCCCGGAAACCCGACAATCACATCACTGCCGATACAGATTCCCGGTACCTCATCAATGGCCTGCAGAACAAAATCCCTGTATTCAGCAAACAGGTAGCGGCGTCGCATTTTTATCAGTATGTCATCAGAAGCGGACTGCAGCGGCAAGTGCAGATAAGGCATAAGCTTGCTTCCGGGGTCCTTCATTAATTTGAATATCTCCGGGCCCACTGTTGTCGGCTCAATGGAACTGATTCGTACTCGCTCAATCCCCTTTTCTAACTCGAATATCTCCAGCAGGTCCAGAAATTCAAGTTGTTCGTATTGATAGGTCCCAATATTGACACCGGTGAGGACCACCTCTTTGACCCCCTGTGCTGCCAGCTCCTGCAACTCTCTGCGAATATTTTCAGGGATCCGTGCCCGGGAGTGCCCCCTGGCTTTCGGGATAATACAGTATGAGCAGTTAAAATCGCAGCCGTCCTGAACCTTGAGGTTAGCCCGGGTGGATTCGAGGTGCTGACCGAGGGTTTCAATCTGAAAGGGATCACGGGAGAGGCTGGATACCCGCACAGTTGGAGGGCCGGCCATTGATAAATCAGCCACGTATTCATGGAGCTTCAGCTTTTCCTGGTTACCAAGAACAAGGTGAATGCCACCAATTTCAAGGATCTGGGCGCTGGATATCTGGGAAAAGCAACCGACCACGGCGATGAGGGCGCCGGGGTTTTTTTTCTGAATGGAGCGGATGCTTTTACGACATTTCACGTCACTCTGGTTTGTGACCGTGCAGGTATTTATGACGCAGAGATCTGCCTGATCCAGGTCCCTGATAATTTGATAGCCGATACCTTCAAGTCCCTTGGCCATGATGGCTGATTCCGTCTGATTGAGCCGACAGCCAAGGGTATAAAACGCTGCTTTTGGCATAACCTCTAATCTAAAATGAAGCGGAGTATCGCCTCTCAACCAGCACAAAAGCCGCCCAGTAGTAAGGATGGCTCCATTCTGTCTGGAGCAGTTTCAATTGAGCCGCTTTCAACGCCTTGCGTGCCGGTACGCCTTTAAACAGCTGGGTGTAAAATTCGGTCATCAACCGCCTCGTGCCTTCATCACTGACCGGCCAGAGAGAGTTGATCACACTCTTGACTCCAGCCTCCTGAAAGGCGCGTCGCAGGCCGTATACCCCTTCACCTGCATGTATCTCACCCACACCGGTTTCACAGGCGGACAGAACAACAAGCTGCGTCCCGGCCAGGTTCAGGGAAAGTACTTCCATTGCGGTCAGGACCCCATCATTGTTGGTATCGAGTTCTCCCAGAAACGGCGCATTGGAGTTGATCCCCGCAAATGCCAGACCCGCCCTGAGCAGAGGGTTATCACCCGGTGGAGGGGTTGACATCACACCGCCCCGGTTCAATGACAGGAGCCGTTTTTTCAGCCGTTCCTCTTCCTGCAGGAAAAAACCATGGGTGGCGATATGCAGCATTTTAGGCGGCTTGCCAATCGATCGAAGCTGTTGCTCTTCCGCTTCCCTCTGCAGATAGATCACAGAGTTGGCGTGGCCTTGGGCCATTTTCTGAATCCCCTTGCCCTCTTTCTCGGCTCCTTCCAGCTTTTCAAACGTGTCAGAGACCTGCTTAATAGTTTTGCCCTCCAGTTCAGCGCCATCCAGAGGCTCGAAAGAAAGTGATCGTAGTCCGTGAGAGGCAACCCTCATTCCCCTGCCAACCGCGCTGCGTTTTCCTTTGATAGCGACCTTTTTGCTTTTGACCCGCTCATCATCAAGATCATAGTCGGGACCCGCCAGGATCATGAAATCTCCCTGGGCGTCCGGCAATGATGACACCACCAGGTCCCTGCTTGAAGAGAGGATTTTGAGATCATAATCCTCAACCATGAAATTCCCGTTGCTATCAATCACCGCATCAAAGGGCAGAAGGTGCAGGGCGCTGTCAGGAACAATATAGATCGATTTTTTGTCCCCGATAGCGGCTTGCAGAGGCTCCCAGATCATCGAGTAGATATCACTGCCTGTTTCCTGCAGTTCCTCTTCCTCAGCATCCTCATCCTGAATCGCTTCCCGGAAAAAAGTAATCGCTTTCTCGATGGGCTCAAGGTCACCCAGGGGAATCATTTCAATACGGTTGTGCTTACAGTCGAAAAAGAGGTAGCACTTCCCGGGGTCTGACTGAGCCACCACTGCCATCATCTTCATACCGTTATCATCATACGTCAGAAAATCAACAAGCACATCCGGCACCTTCAGGTTGTTGAATACCTTATCAATGGACACCTTTTGAGAGGCAACATGATAAATCATACTCCCACGACCCAACTCCGCCTGAAGCTCGTTAAGTTTCTCCTCCAGGGCGTTCGTCTTGGCTTGAAATTCTGCCGGTGTCTCTGATGTTGGACCTGACAGGGTCAATGACGCCAACTCCTTACGTTTCTGATTGAGCTCCTCAGCTTTGACTGCCAGTGTCGGGGATTTGGTCATGTTGATGATTTTATTAATCTCCGAGCTGATTTTCAACAGCAATCCCTTACGCTTCAAGCTGGAATGCAAGGCCAATTTAGCAGCTCCCTTGTTATTGACTTTTGCCAACAGACTCAGAAAGCGATCCTGTTCGGGTTTATGTAAATTAATATAGGACTGACGGGTATTTTCACCGGCAGCCCAGAGAACACGATCGAAAAATTCAGATCTCCGATCAAACATTTTCAACCGGGTGGGCAGGGCTTTAGTGAGCTGCCCGGTCCCTTCATAAAGGTCTGCCAATGCCCCAAGGGCTTCAAATGTGTACTGATGCTTATCTCCCAGAATCTCTTCAGAGAGGGCAACGGCATCCCGCAGTATCTCTTCTGCCTCGCCGTTTCGGTTCTGGCTGATGTACAATCCAGCGATATCCACCATACTGCGCACCACGTCGGGATGTTTTTCCCCTAGAACTTCTTTTCGAAGCCTTAATGCCCTGGTAAACATCTCTTCTGCATCATCCAGGTTGCCCTGTTTGTGATAAACCCGCGCCAGGTTGTTGAGCGCCTTAAGCGTCTTCTGATGCCTTTCCCCCAACTGCGTTTCCCAGGTGGCCAATACCCGGGTAAACAGTGGTTCAGCCTTTTCATAGTTCTGTTGTATCAGGTAGAGGTAGCCCAGGTTGTTAACACCGGCGATGGTATTGGGATGGTCTTTGCCGTAAACGCTTTCGTTGAGACGGATAGTGGAGAGATATAGGGCTTCCGATTTGGCAAAATTCCCCTGGCTTTCATACAGGGACGCCAGATTGTTCATCAGCGCCAGGGTCGTAGGGTGTTTGGCACCCAGACCGGATTTGGCATTTCGCAGGGCATTTTTGTAAAGCGGTTCCGCTTTATCAAACAGCCCCTGATTTTCCATCAGCAGCGCCAGATTATTCGTAATCGAGATGGATTGCGGGTGCTTTTCCCCAAGCGCTTCGATCATGTCCCGTAGCGCTATTTGATAGGCGTTTTCCGCTTTTCCATACAATCCTTGAGCCCGGTAGATACCGGCGAGGTTGTTGAGGTCAATGATGGTATTGGGGTGTTTTTCTCCCAGGGTTTTCCGATTGTATTCCCAGACCTGTTTATAAAACTTTTCAGCATCGGCATAGCTTCCCTTGTCCTGGTACAATTGGCCCAGGTTTCCCAGCATGTCAATCAGGTCCGGATCATCCTCACCAGCCACCTCTCTGATCAGCCGGATCGCCTTGTAAAAAAGCGGTTCAGCCTCTTCATATTGTGCCATTCGGCGGTACAGCTCGGCCAGGTTTCCCATGGTGAAAATGGTCTCCCGATCCTTTTCCCCCAGCAGTTTCGACTTCTTCTCCAGAACCTTTTGATACAAGGGCTTTGCATCCGCAAACCGACCCTGGGTCATAAAGATGGAAGCCAGTTTTTCACGGGTGGCGAGGGTTTCGGGATGATCCACTCCAAGCGATTTTTCATACCCGGTCAGCGCTTGTCGAATCAAGCCTTCTGCCTTTTCATAAATTCCCTGTGCCTCATAAATCTGCCCCAGCCGAACCATGACAGCCATCGTATCCGGGCTGTCCGCGCCCTGCGCTTCTCTACTTCCCGCCAGGACTTTCTCCAGCAGCAGTTGTGCCTGATCATACTGACCCTCTTCTGAATAGAGGTCTGCCAGCCCGGAGGCAATCATCAATGTATCCGGGTGCTCCTCTCCGAGCACCTCATTACCCAGTCGGTATGATTCTCTGAACAGAGGGAAGGCTTCTTCGGGGTATCCCAGTTCCCAGTAAAAGGAAGCCAGATTGAACAGGCTGATGATCGTCTGCGGCGCCCTGTCACCAAAACTTGATTTGGCAAAATTAATGGAGTCCACTGCTTTTGAAACCGCCGCCTCGAACGCTTCCTTTTCGAACAGGGTGGTCGCTTCCTCGTTCAGCCGATTCCAGTTTTCCTGGGGGCCAGCCACTAATCCAGGGACACACAGCCCCATCATTAAAAACATCAGTACAGGAAGAATGCCAGTTGCATTGATAATCAGTTTTTTGATGCTCATTTTTGCCCCTTTAATTGAAATCATTTTTGTTGCCGGTGACATATGCTCTCGCTGGTCATCCGACGATCTCTTCAATAGATTCCGTTTTGACGGGTTGGAATTTTATCGCTACGTTTGTATTATTCGAGAAACGAAATAAATCAACCAGAACATCAGCACAAAAATCGCTAGAAGCTCTATCTTACTACCCTTTAATTAATATTGATCCCTGGTTCTGTTTTTTAGCATTCTACCTAATATTTTCCGGTTATGTATAGTGATTAGTCAAATTTTGGTGTTACAACCTCTTTTTTCAACAGCAGCATGCAGCAACCAAGCAACTGAAATCATACATCCTGGGGAACCATCCACAATGAAGAGTCAGCAATAGTCATCGATTGTCCCTGAATCAACCATTTTTCGCTTTATAAAAATCTGGCATGAGGTTCCAAGAACATGAAAAACCAACTTTTGATCATCGATGGCAGCTCCTACATCTTCAGGGCATTTTACGGAGTCCGGGCAGGTCTCACAAACCAGGCGGGGCTTCCCACAAATGCCGTGTTTGGTTTTAAAAATATGATGCTGCAGCTGCTGAAGTTAGAGGACCCTTCCCACTGCATCATGGTATTCGACAAGCCGGGCCCGACATTCAGAAATAAACTCTACCCGGAGTATAAAGCCAATCGCGCTTCTGCCCCCGATGATCTGAAGCTTCAATTTGAGCCTATTTACCAGTTAAACAATCACCTCAATATTCCCCTGGTCTGGATAGACGGGTTTGAAGCTGACGATGTCATCGGCAGCCTGGCTAAACAGTTTGCAGGCCAGATTCCCATTACCATCATTTCGGGGGACAAAGACCTGACTCAACTGGTGACCGACACTACCAGCATGCTGGACACCATGAATAACAAGCTCTATACCCCGGAGACCGTAAAAGAAAAATTCGGTGTCCCTCCGGAATTGATAGCAGAATACCTTGCTGTCATTGGAGATACTTCAGACAATATTCCCGGAATCAATGGAGTCGGTCCTAAAACAGCGGCCAAGTTGTTCAAGCAGTTCGGGTCCATCACAGGCATCTATGAAAATCTCAACCAGCTGAAGGGCAAACAGAAAGAGTCCATCAACAACTCGAGAGAACTCGTTGCACTGAGCCTGCGACTAACGAAAATCCATTGTGACCTTGAGTTTAATGCACAATTGGACGACTACCAGAGAAAAGAACCGAAGGTCGATGAGCTGAGCGCCTTTTACCAGGAAATGAATTTCAGACCTGATGCATTTATGAACCGGGCAGGTGGCAGTAACGATGCAGCAGACCGGCAAGCCTCCAGCAAGAAGCTGGATTACACGCGCTATGAAATGATTACCCGGAAGGAGCGCCTTCTTGAAATCCAACAAATGCTGCTGAAGCAGACCCGGATTGTGTTTGATCTGGAAACAACCTCCCTGACAACCAACGTAGCGGAAATCGTCGGCATATCATTCGCCTGGGAAGATGGAAATCCAGTTTATATACCCGTTGCACACACGGATCAGGTTGAGCAGATTCCCCTGGAGATCGTACTGGACATTCTGAAGCCGGTTTTCAAAAAACGGGAGTTGATGATCATCGCGCAAAACATCAAGTACGACATGATGGTCCTGGCCAACTATGATATTCCCATTAACGCACAGATTGGTGACACCATGATCCAGTCCTACCTGCTGGACGCCAATCTCCACAGGCATAATCTGGATGACCTTGCCATGCGCCATCTCGAACATGACATGATCAAATTTGAAGATGTAGCGGGTAAGGGGAAAAAACAAATTCCCTTCTCTGAGGTACCCATATCAGAGGCAATGCAGTATGCTGCGGAAGGTGCCGATGCCACGTTCCAGATACACGATATCCTCTCTCCACGCATCGCATCTGAAAACCTGGAGGAGCTTTATGAAACCATCGAACTGCCCCTTTGTCGCACTCTGGCAAAGATGGAAACTCATGGGGTCAAACTGGATGAGGCTTACCTCAATGAACTCTGTGACAAACTGAGAATCGATCTGGTGCATCTGCAGAACACCATTTATGAGCAGGCAGGAGAGGAATTCAACATCAACTCAACCCAGCAGCTGGCCACTATTCTGTTTGAGAAAATGGACATAGCCATCGGTCGCAAAAAAACCAAGACCGGATACTCCACTGATGCATCTGTTCTGGCCAAGATTGCGCCGTTTCACCCGATCGCAGCGAACCTGCTGGAGTATCGCACAAAAAACAAACTGGTCAATACCTACCTGTCTGTCCTGCCAAGCCTGATCAGCCCAAAAACCGGTCGGATTCACACCTCGTACAACCAGGTTGTTGCCGCAACCGGCCGACTCAGTTCAAGCAATCCCAACCTGCAGAATATCCCCATTAAGGGGGAGGACGGCCGCAAAATCCGTGCTGCATTTATTGCCGACGAGGGAAACCTGATCGTATCAGCAGACTATTCCCAGATTGAGTTGAGATTCCTGGCGCACCTGTCCGAGGATGAAGGTCTCATCTCCGTATTTAAAGCGGGGGGCGATATCCACACCGAAACTGCTGCTGCTGTTTACAACGCTGGAGAAGAGGGGGTCAGCCACGAACAGCGACAGGCAGCAAAAGCGATCAATTTTGGTATCATTTACGGAATGGGAGCTTTCCGCCTCTCCCAGGAGATAAACGTCAGCAATGCGCAGGCAAAACAGTTCATCGAAGCCTATTTTGAAAAATATCCCAAGATCAAGAGCTACATGGACGATACAGTCGCTTTCTGCCAGGAAAACGCTTATGTGGAAACGATGTTCCGGCGTAAACGGGCGATTCCGGATATCCATTCAAAAAACCATATGGTGCGGACAGCTGCTGAGCGAATGGCCATAAACACTCGCATACAGGGATCCGCTGCAGACTTGATCAAAATTGCCATGATTGATATCCAGAACAAACTGGAGCAGGAACTGCCATTGACCAGAATGATCATGCAGGTTCACGATGAACTGGTGTTTGAAGTCCCCCAGGACAATCTGGACGCCCTGATCGGACTGGTGAAAAAATCAATGGAGACGGCAGTCTCCCTGAAAGTACCCCTGGTCGTGGATACCGGCCATGGAAAAAACTGGCAGGAAGCTCACTAACAAAGTATTTATGTCACTATATAATATACTGGTTATCGGAATCGGCGGTTTTTTCGGTGCCATTTGCCGATTTGTTATTTCCAAACAGATGGCCTTTTGGCTGGGAGACAGCTTTCCATTCGGTACGCTCCTGGTGAATGCTGTCGGATCATTTTTGCTGGGATTTCTATCCAGGTACCTCCTGGAACATTTCGTCGTCACCGAACTGTTTCGTGTCAGTATACTGATCGGTTTTCTGGGGGCATTTACCACATTTTCCACCTTCAGCTATGAATCGATCACCCTGCTGCAGGAAGGCGATTTGCTGAAGGCTGCAATTAATATTATCAGCAATGTGTTGCTTTGCCTCATTCTTTGTTTTGTTGGTTTTCAATTTTCAAAATCCTTATGAAAAATCAATATGCCTGCAAAATATATAGGAAAGCGCCTGAGGGTCCGCATTACAGTTGGCAGTGCTCAACGATACAAGGGTAAATCCCTTTTCAGAGCACTGATCCGGAAGCTCGAAGAGAACCAGATCTTCGGTGCCACCGTCATCCGTGGAATTGGAGGCTTCGGCGGCCGGGCCCGGTTTCATACTGATCGACTGTTGAGCCTGGTCTCCAATCTGCCGGTCATCATCGAATTCGTCGACTATAAAGAGCGAATTCATGATCTGTTACCGGAGTTTGACGGGATGATCAACAAGGGCATGATCACGCTGGAAAACGTGGAGGTGATATTCTACCGTGAGATACCAGGATCTCCTGCACGATTGGGTGACGTCTCTTCAACTACCTGAATGAAACGGTTACGCTAACAAAAAACAATATGGCTTTAAACAAAGACCTTAGCGGGTTCAATCCCTGTCACTATCATTTTTCGGCCATCTGCGGAACCGCCATGGCTTCTCTGGCTGTACTGCTCAAGAATCGGGGACACCGGGTGACAGGATCAGACGAGAACATGTACCCGCCCATGTCCGACTTTCTGGAAGAAAACCGGATTGAGGTAACGACCCCCTATCAGGCAGAAAACCTTCAGCCCCACCCTGATTTTGTGGTACTGGGAAACGCCTTGAGCCGCGGAAATCCTGAGGTTGAGTATGCACTGCAGGCCCACCTGCATTACCTGTCCATGGCTGAATTGCTGAAAAACGAGTTTATCCGGGGCAACTGCTCGGTCGTCATCAGTGGAACCCATGGAAAGACCACCACCTCATCGCTGGCAGCACACGTGATGGAACAGGCCGGAAAGCCCACGGGGTTTATGATCGGTGGGATTCCTGAAAATTTCGGAACCTCTTCCCGGGACGTTGAAAAGGGAGGCTACTTTGTGGTTGAGGGCGACGAATATGACACGAGCCTTTTTGACAAACGATCCAAATTCTTTCATTACCTCCCGGACCGGTTGATCATTAACAATATCGAATTTGATCATGCCGACATTTTCAAGGATATCGATGAGATCAAACGGTCTTTCTCCCTGATGTTGAGGCAAATCCCTCAGGAGGGTCTGATCATCGTCAATGGCGACGATGACAATGCGATGACTGTGGCTAAAACCGGTTACACACCGTTTATTTCTTTCGGAACCGGCCAGTCCTGCGACGCCATCATCCGGAATATTACCTTAGCTGACAACGAGCCGGCACAACTGTTTGAGCTGATATTCAAGGACAAAACCTATTCCCTGCAGGTCCCGCTGCTGGGAGAACACAATGTCCGAAATGCAGCAGCAGTCGTCCTGCTGGCGCTGAATGAAGGGATTAATATCGAATCGATTCAGGCTGCACTGCTAAGTTTTAAAAGCGTGCGCAGACGCCTGCAACTTCTGACGACCAATAAACAGGTAAGGGTTTTTGACGATTTTGCCCACCACCCCACGGCGATCGCCGAAACACTGAAAGCCCTCCGCAACGCATGGCCGGATGCCAGAATTCACACCATCTACGAAGCCCGCAGCAACACGTCGGTCAGAAATTTTCACCAGGCACGGATGGCTGACAGCTTCAAGGGTGCGGATTCGGTCACCTTTTTCAAACTGTTTCGAGAAGAACAGATCGATAAAAGTGAGCGGCTGGATCTGCAAAAAATTGTGGCTGAACTCAACGAAACGGGGAAGTCTGCAGCCATTATCGGAGAGTTGGAAACCATTGTCGATACCTGCCTGCAGCGTGCAAAAGCCGGTGATATTTTCCTGGTCATGAGCAACGGGGCCTTTGGCAATATTCAGCACAGCCTGGCACAAAAACTGGACGATCAATGGTAGCCCCGGATTCACTGAGCGACCTGAAGCAAACGCACCCGGAGCTGGCAGAAGTCTTCGGCAGCGAGTGGCAGACCCCTCTGTCGAGTTACGCCGGCAGGCTATACCAAAAAGCATCCCGGGAACTCGAACCCCAGCTGATCAACGCATTCAAGCAAGAGCTGGCATCAATGGGGAACGATAACGCCACCATTCAAAAAGCCCTGGACCAGATACAGAAGGCCCCGGTCCTGCAGACGTCCCATCACATAACCCCAACGCACGGTCCTACTTTTCTGGCCCTGGACCTGATCTGTCTTTCGGGGTTGCCCTCCTCCAAGCTTTATCTCATCGGTGCCAATTCGGGAGTTGCCTTTTCAAACAGCGCCTGGAGCGGAGCCCTCAGTTATGGTTCTCTCGACCTGGACCGCTTGTACCAGAGCGATACCAGCGCCTATCGTCAGGCCTTAAAATCCCAGCAGGAAAGAACTGCCCATGGGGAGGCTGACCGCCGGGTCAGCCTTATCCCGGCCAGGCAGAGGGATCAGCTCGTTTTTGGTACACCGCTGGTCCGTTATCAGGCAGACCTTCATGACCAGTTCAGTGAAGAACTGCAGGACCTGCTGCCGGAAATGGATCCGGGACAGCCCTATTCCCACTGGTCGGCATTGACCGCGGCAAAAATCCAGAGCCGGGTCTTTGAGCAGCGACCATTTTTGATCTTTGATATTAACCGGGTGATTTCCCGTTACCTGGTCGATATTTTAACCGGATATCCGGACCACCCCTGCAGCATTCTGCTTTCGGACAGCAAAAAGAGTGCAGATATTCTGTCCGCATTTGAAGATCCCTCGATGTTTCTGGGAATTTACCGCGGTAAAAAGTCAGAGAAGGTCGATCCACTGACCTGGAAGGGTAAAGGCCTGTTCAGCCTGAAAAAAGGGTTACAGCAATCAAATCGGGAAACATTAATCCGGCAATTGGAAGAGCAGGCGCTTTGTCCAGGAATTTTCCTGCTGTTTTTTATTCTACGCTTTATCAATGGAATCAGATGTCTGGGCTCATTCAGCCAGGTTGGCTACCTTGAAAGTTTCCGGAAACGATGGAAATCAACTTCGCCAGACTGGGACCTGGACCTGGAGCCGGACTACCGTGAATCCTTGACAACCGGTCGGCTGGTCCGGGACGGGAAAGCCACCTGGCCACTGGATCTTGCACTGGAAGATCAAACACTCTCTATCGATTCATTCGCAGATGTTAAGATGGGAGAATTCTGGCAACCCATTGTCAGGCAACTGACGAGATCGGAACTGTAAATCAATCATGAAAAAACTGGTTCGCGCCATCGTGCTGATCGTGTTTCTTTTTCAAATCGGTTTTATGGCTTATCGAATTCCCCAGATCCTGCTGACAGAGGAATCATTTCCGGCAGAGGTCAAAATGTCGGCTATTGTAGCCGGATTGTGCCTGGGAATCCTTTATTTTCTGAAGGACTATTCAAGCCCGTTGAAATAGAGAATCCTGTACATTCATCACCCGGTCAGCGGCATACTGCCGGTTATTCTTGATCTTTCTGGAATAGAATTGATAGCATCTCACCTAACAGGCAAAGCAACCCCGATTCGTACTCTACAAAGTAACAACATAGAGCAGATATGAGCATTTTTAAACAGAAGCGAAAAGCGGACCGTAAAGAGCTGATATATTATCTGGAGCTATCTGAAAAAGTGTCCGGCAATACCATCGGAAGAATCGTTGATATCACGACTGACGGTATCCTGATGATCAGCGAGACACCGGCAGACGTTGGTAAGGTGTACGATATGGTGTTGCGGCTGCCGGAAAAGATTGATGATGTTGAAAGCATTCCCATGAAAATCCGGTGCGTCCGCAGTGAAAAAGATCCCCATTCTCAGTACCACTACTCGGGATATCAGTTCAGGGATTTAGACCCGACCTACCTCCACATCATCGAAGCGCTTATTTCTCAATACCAATTTTAAAATCCGTCCTCGTCATCCAATTCCACACCCTGGGCTCTCAGGGCCGCTTTCTGCCGATTCAGACCAAGGAAGCAGACACCGATGCTGATCAAGTAGAGGAAAATCAGCGGACCTGACATCAACATCATGGTAAACGGATCCGGGGGTGTCAGAACTGCGCTGGCAATAAAAATAACTAAAATGGCCACCCGTGCCTGGCTGATCATGATACGAGGGGTTAAAATTCCCATCCTGGCCAGGATAAACGTCACCAGAGGCATTTCAAAAATAAAACCAAAAGCAAGCAACAGCTTGAGGGCAAAGCCGAGGTATTCCCCAATAGACAGTGAGGGCATGATCTCTCCCAACTGCGTCAGACCGAGGAAGAAATCAAACCCGAAGGGAAAAACCACAAAATAGCCGAAGAGTGCCCCGCCAATGAAGAACAGGTAGGAAAAAATGGAAAATATCCAGAATACCTTTCTCTCCCCTTTGTAGAGAGCAGGTCCGATAAACCCCCACAGCTCAATCAGCAGATAGGGAAATGCCAGAAAAAATCCGGCAAAGATAGCAACCTTCATCTGTGCAAAAAACAGTTCCGGCAACCCGATATAGACCATTGTCGATCCAGCAGTCCGGGGCTGTTGATCGATACTGCACTGGCAGTTGAGGTTAATGGTCCCGGCCATCGCCGATCCCGTGACTATGGATGGGGTCTGAGCCGTTTCAGGTGGCGGCCGGTCCGTGAAAAGCGGGGAGGGCTCCTTGTCCAGCAACACCTGGAAAAACATGATAAAATCATCAAGGGCGGCACCTATTTTCTGTAATACCGTCCTTGCCTGCTCAAGATTTTCTTCAACGGCGGTCTGGATATCGCTCGATGTTTCAGGCTCTTCAGCCTTTGGAATTGTCCTGTCCACAATCTCAGCCGACAATGGGTCATCAGTTGACTGGCTGACAGCCTGAGCTACCTCTCGGCACGCACAATTGTAAGCTCCCAGTGATGAAAGCCCTTTGACCGCGGAAGCGCCTGCGGGAGCAGAAGAAATGGCAGTGTACTTTTTCAGCGGTGCATCAACCGGTTGCCGAATCAGGTCCAGGATCTCCTTGCGATAAAAGTAGGTTGCCAGCACGCAAAGAGCCAGGACAATCACAAAGCGGATTAATCGCGTCCTCAACTCGTCAAGATGGTCCAGGAAAGCCATAGTGCCGTCTACTTTCTTTTTTTCCTGGGACCCTTTATTGTTATTTTGTTCCATCATCCATTTTTCAGTTACACATAAGAGAGAATACAACTGGAAGCTGCAGGTCTCTGCAGTCAGGCCCGGCGTTTTTTACAGGGCGTTTCGCTTTCAGTGCCGATTTGCTAGATATATCAAAAACCTTTAACCTGCTACCTGTGAATAGAAAACGATCTTTCACAAAATCCAGAACATCTTCAATAAATAAAAATGAACCAGTCCGTTGATGTCCGCATGTTGGACGCGTTGGAAATTTTCCATTACTCCTGTCGATTTCAAAACCGGCTGTTTATCCTGGTTTTAGCGGAATCTGTTGATTTACGGGACGTTATCACAGACCTGCGGGTGTTATTTGCCGCCCGGATACAAACGATTGTCATTTGCCACGATCATGACAAATTATTAAATCTCCTACAAGTATGGAACAACCGGGGATGCCCTTTTCAATATGTTTCGAAAAACACTGACAGCGCACCGACACCTGAAGATGCCCGATCCATTGAAGGCATCCTCTCAGATGGCAATATCCCTGTGATTGGGCTTCCCGTGTCAACCGGAAGCGAAACCGGCATAGATAGTCTGGACCACTTTTCCACTAACCTGGCTTCCCAGCTGACAGTTGACAAAATTTTCTTTTTATCGCAAGACCCCGGCCTGATTATCGATGATCAGTTTCTCTCTCATACAACGCCGGATGAACTCCAGAAATTCCTGTGTTCAGAGCCGGTCATCAACATCGGTCAGCCGCGGGTGGAACTCCTGATCGAACACAGTCGCAACCAAGGTTTTGATATCGTGTTGCTGGAAGGCAAAAGCGGATGCCTGTTCCAGGAAATATTCACTCACCGGGGAATCGGAACCCTGTTGACCAGCACCTACCCCAACACGATCCGCAAAGCGGAATTGTCCGATGTCATGGATATTGCACTGTTGATGAAGCCTTACGTCCAGTTCGGGGCTATCCTGGCTGTTCCTGAAGATGAACTGGCGGCGGAAATCGAGAACTATTTCGTTTATTCGGTCAACAATTCAATTGTGGCTGCTGCGAAATTAACCGAATACAACGACACGGCCGAGATGGCAAAATTCTGTACCCTTCCGCGATACCAGGGGAAAGGACGGGCGCACGAACTGGCAATCCGCTTAATAGAGACCGCAACCAGAATCGGGAAAAAATCAATTTTTGCCCTGAGCATCGACCCCCGCATGTTCGACTTTTTTCGGAATCTCGGTTTCTCAGAATGCAGTCGCAATGAGCTTCCTGCCAACTGGCTCCAGGACTATGATTTGAGCCGTCCCTCCAAGGCTTTTCAACTGATTATCCCTAATGACGCTTCCTGAAAACATTGATTTGGATAAACTCTTGCATCATTTTATTAACTGATTGCTGGTTTTTCATCACCAATCAGTTAATATGGGAGTTTACCCAAAAAAAAGAGAGCGCTCTTTTTTGATTGTAAATTGTTTTCTGATCGTTATGCGTAATCGAATTATCTCAAGCTGCCTGGCACTGTTCTTTTTCTGTTTTATTGTATTTACAGCCTCTACCAGCCAGCCCTCGACTGAACAAATTGTCCGATCCTTTCCACTGCCGGAAGAGGATATCGAAAGGGCCTCAGAATATATTCCTTACATTCTGAAGGTCACAAACGGGCACAACGTTTCCCTGCCACTGGTTCTGGCAGTGATAAAAGCAGAGTCCAACTTCAACCCAGACGCCCGCAGTCCAAAAGGTGCGCTTGGTTTGATGCAGTTGATGCCTGAAACGGCAATGGATGAATATGAGAAGCTGAATATAGACGTCTCGAAAGAGAAATTGAAAAAGCAACTCATTAACCAGCCTGAACTTAATGTGATACTGGGGGTGAAATTCCTGCAGCACCTTGAAGAACGATACGCGGACATCGCGGACCCGACCCTGCGCCGCCAGCTGGTGACAATCTCATATAACGCCGGCTTTCGAAAAGTTAAGCTGTCTCTGAAGTGTAAGAGCTACTCCTGCGTCAAGCTTCGAGTGAACACGTTTGGTCACGAATACTTCGAAAGAGTATTGCGTAATTTACCAATCGAAACCCGCAACTACCTGATTGTGGTCAATCGTGCCTATAAAACCTACGCAGATCTACTGGCATCAAACGACAGGAAGCCAAAATCCAAGGATGATTGCCCTGATAAACCGGCACCAACCGACCTGCTGACCATGTCCGAACAGTCCATACAGCGCTTGTCCTGCCCGACAAACGGGTAGAGAGATCCAGCCGCCTTTTTCCTGAAGACAGACTACCCTGACTGCGGAAGTTTATTCTGCCACCCCATTCGCTCCAACAGACTTTGCCACTGATTCAAAGCCTGTTCAGCGGCCAACCGACGACGCTCTTTTTTATTCCGGGATCGTTTCCCCCCGGGATTCGCCAACAAACCGAAGTTACTATTCATTGGCTGAAAATTGTCGGATGACCCCGTGACCAGATAGTTCACCAGCGCTCCCATCATGGTCGTTGGCTCTGGCTTTATCGGGTCTGATCCCTTGATCTCGCCCAAGATGTTCATTGCTACCCATAAACCCATGGCTGCCGATTCAACATACCCTTCCACACCGGTAATCTGACCCGCCAGGTAGATCCCTTTTTCCGACTTCAGTTCCAGACTGGCGTCCAGATGAAGAGGTGCATTGATATAGGTATTGCGATGCATACTTCCCATCCTGGCAAATTCGCACTGTTCCAGGCCCGGGATCTGTCTGAAAACCCGCTTCTGCTCACCCCATTTCATCCGGGTCTGGCATCCGACCAGATTGTACAGTTCCCCGGCTTGATCTTCCTGCCGCAACTGTAGAACGGCCCAGGACTGCTTTCCTGTATGCGGATCGATTAAACCCACTGGTTTCATAGGACCATAGGAGAGAGTCTCCACCCCCCGCTCCGCCATAACCTCCACCGGCAAACACCCTTCGAAGTGCTTTGCCTGCTCAAATTCCCGAAATGGAACCTTTTCAGCCAAAAGCAGACCTGAAATCAATTCCTCATATATGTCCCTGCTCATCGGGCAATTAATATAATCAGCGTCCCCTTTGTCATAACGCGAGGCTCTGAACGCAATACTCATATTAATTGATTCTGTATAAACAACCGGCGCTATCGCATCATAGAAAAACAACCCTTCATCATTCAGCAACTGCTGCAGCGAATTTGATATGGCATCCGAACTGAGAGGCCCCGTAGCAATAATCACCCGGGAAAATGCCTGCCTCAGATCAGCAATGTCAGTGATCTCTGCGTTTTCACACCGGATCAGCGGACACCCCCTGATCCGACTTTCCACCTCCTCTGCAAATAGTGTCCGGTCGACCGCCAGAGCAGAGCCCGCAGGCACCGCATGTGTTTCCGCCGCTTCAATAATGATGGAGCCAGCCTGTTTCATCTCAGCTTTCAGCAACCCATGAGCATTGGCTGTTTCAATTGACTTCAAAGAATTGCTGCACACCAGCTCTGCGAACTGTCCTGTTCGATGTGCCGGCGTCATGACGGTTGGGCGCATCTCATATAGTACGACGGGAACGCCCCGAGATCCGAGCTGCCAGGCGGCCTCACTACCAGCCAATCCAGCTCCAACAATAGCAACTTCGTTCAAAGGGTTCACCATGATTTTCCAGATGTCCAGTAATATTCAGAGAAACGACTCGGCATAACTCCAGTTAAACAAGATTCAGGGCTTGCAGGTCTTAAAACGGTACATCATTTTCATTTTCATCCAACCAGGCGGGTGGCCCATCCAGCCCATTTCCAGTCGTCGAGGGTGCCTGAGTCTGCTGCTGACTTGCACCCTGAAGTTTCCATGCCTGCAAGGTATTAAAATATTTATCGTTCCCCTGAGGATCTGTCCATTTTCTTCCCTTGAGATTAAAATGAACATCAATCTCCTGGCCTGGGGAAAACTGGTCCAACAACCCACATTTATCCTGTATCAACTCAAACTTGATGTACTCCGGGTACTGAGGATTTTCAGCGTATTCAACAACAAATTCCCTTTTTTTAAAGGTGGCTGAGATCTGAGTCTCTTCAAAAATTTCCAGCAGTTTGGCTTTAATATTCATATTTAATTCTGTTGGCAATAAATTTAACGAGCACGCTTCGTCGGGTGAAACGAAGGGTAAAAAAAGGCAAATTTTAACGTTACTGCCTGATTTGGCATAAAATGTGTTTAACCTAAAGGTGGAAACCGGTCTCAACACCTTGAACTGGATATGCTTTCAAAAAAACCGATTTTCTGAACTCTAACAATAGATAATCAGGGACTTATCCCACATCCCAGGTACACACATGAACACGTCAAAACTATCTGCTTCGGGCTTGGCGCGAATACAAGATGTTACAAAAAATGCATCAAACGGTAAAGAAAATCCCCTGGAAAAAAGGCAGCTGTCCGAAAATTCCGCCTCTAATACCAAGCAAGCCAAAGGTGCCAATCGAGCTGAAATTGTCTCTTCACTGAAAGATAAAAGCAGGATCGAAAAACCGAATAAGGATACCGAGAGCTCATCACCAAAAATAAACGAATACCTTAAAATGATATCCCGCTTCGAAAATAAGGTAAAGCAGAACGAAATTGGGGATAAAGACTTGGAAAAGGTAATGAAGGCTCTCGAAGAAAAAATTCTGTCTATGAACACAGCACAGAAAAATCGGTTGAAAAATATCGATTTTTTCAAGAAGAAGGGAATTGACAACCTTAAGAATATGAAAACGAGTCTGGTCAAATTGTTTGAGAGTGAAAAAGACAGGGGAAAATTTTTCGATTTCCTGAAAAGCCCCGATTTCGTCAATGTCCTGCTGAATGAACAGGAAAGAATTAAGGGGTATACACCGGCCGCCAACGCACCAAACTCAAAAAGCAGCACTCAACCCAGTGAGGGGAAAACAGCTGCCGCAGAACAACCATCTAAAAAAGTATAGCAAACGACAAATGATCCCTCCTGCTACTGCCGTAACACAGTAACAACCTGAAACGGCACAAAAGCCGTTGACAGACAGAGGGCAAGAAATCGAGAATAAGGAAACAAAAGCTTTAAATCTGGGTATTTAAGGATTAACCAAAAATGAAACAAACCATTCAAAACAACCTGCTGCTACTGCTCTTGCCGAATACCTGGTAAAAGAAAGCCGCAATGTTGTTTTGAACAGTGATGTGGGCTTTCAGCCCACAAACAAAAAAGGCCGTGGGCATGTTAATTGTCCACGGCCTTTTTTTTTGCTCATAATTCCTGGTGCCTCGGGGGCACCTTCGTCATTTCTCAACAGAAGGAGAAAAAATGAACAGCATGTCAGTTCAGAAGTATCACGCCTTTCCCAATATCAGTAATCCCCAACGTCAATGGCCGGATCGCAGAATCACACAGGCTCCCATCTGGTGCAGTGTTGATCTACGCGACGGTAACCAGGCGCTTCGCACCCCCATGAACTTGACTCAAAAACTGTCATTTTTCTCTCTGCTGTTGGAACTGGGATTTAAGGAAATCGAAATCGGTTTTCCGGCATCGGCTGCAGTTGAATATGATTTCCTGCGGAAGCTGATTGAAGATCAACTGATCCCTGCTGATGTCTCCGTTCAGGTGTTGACACAGGCCAGAAGCCACCTGATTCAAAAAACCTTTGAGGCATTGAAGGGCGCCAGGCAGGCGATCTATCACCTCTACAACTCGACCTCCACAGTGCAACGGGATGTGGTGTTCCAGATGAATCAGAGGGAGATTATCCAGCTGGCAGTTGATGCCACGAGAGAGATTAAATCAATTGCTGACGGATTGACCGATACAGAGATCACACTCGAATACTCTCCTGAGAGTTTTACCGGGACTGAACTCGGTTTTGCACTGGAGATCTGCGAGGCGGTCATGGAGGTCTGGCAACCCACTCCCGAGAAAAAAGCGATCATTAACCTGCCGGCAACTGTTGAGTTATCAACCCCCAACATTTTCGCCGACATGATTGAATGGTTTTCAGCACATTTTTCCAGACGGGACGCCATCACACTCAGCGTGCATACCCACAATGATCGCGGAACCGGTGTGGCGGCAACGGAACTTGCCCTGCTTGCTGGTGCCGATCGGGTAGAGGGAACCATTTTTGGAAATGGAGAGCGCACCGGAAACGTTGATATTGTGACTCTTGCCCTGAATATGTTTTCGCAGGGTGTCGACCCGGAACTGGTATTGGATAATATCAACAATGTGGCTGATGTTTACCGTAGTTGCACGCAAATGCCGATTCACCCCCGGCATCCCTATGTAGGAGAACTGGTATATACTGCTTTTTCCGGTTCTCATCAGGATGCCATTAAAAAAGGAATGGACCTTTACAATGAGACAACAAAAAAAACATGGGCAGTCCCCTACCTTCCCATCGATCCAAAGGATGTGGGTCGGACTTACGAGAAAATTATCCAGATCAACAGCCAGTCCGGAAAGGGTGGTGTTGCATATATCATGGAGAACCATTTCGGATACCGGCTTCCCAGGAATATGCATGCAGAGCTGGGTGAAATTGTGCAGGCAGAGACGGATCTCACCGGGGAGGAGATTCTACCTTTCGCGATATTCGACCTTTTCAAAAAAACGTACCTTGAAATCGATGCCCCATTTCGCTATGTCGACTGCGAAATCCAGACCCGGGGGAAAACGACCACCATTGAGGCACACCTTGAAATTGATGGTAAACCTTTTGAGTTGAGGGGAACAGGAAATGGACCCCTGGACGCCATGGGTTCTGCGCTGAAGGGAGAAAAACATGCCGAGTTTATGCTGCTCTCCTATTCAGAGCACGCCCTGGAAGAAACAACCTCCTCCACTGCCGCAGCCTATATCGAAATCAAATGTCGAGGAAAGAAAGTATTTGGAGTTGGTATAGACGCCAACATCAGTATTGCGTCCATTAAGGCTCTGGTTTCGGCTCTGAACCGTGGAGGTGCGGCGTTATCTTTTCCACTCGGGCTTGAATCGAGCCATCCGATACCTGAACAGAAAAGCGACTATTCGGCTTAACTGATTTAACCGATGTGACGGGTTGATTCTCAGGGCCCTTCACAATGGCATATCCGCGATTCATGATGGAGAGAGGGCTGGCTGTATTGAGAATATGGGTTAATTTCTGGAGGCGATTACGGTTTTTCTCCAGTTTGAGGTCAATTTGATACCCCATTTGTCGCGCCCGCTCCCGGATATGATGCTGGCTGGATTCAATCCGGGCCCGGGGTGAGTGGTGAATCAGCAGTTGACACACTCCCTGCTGTCGGTTGATATCCAGTTGCAGGCGGCTCCGGATCAGGTGAGCCAACCGGCCACTGAGTTCATCAACCCGCTGCATATGATGTTGAATAGCCCACTCTGGACTGCGCAGACGTTTCTGAAAATGGCCAAGTGTTTCCTGATCCGATTGAAACCGCTGCTGTAGAATGGATTTCAGTTTTTCGCAAGTTCCCAGTACCCGTTCCCGGAGATCTGACAATAACGGAACAGCCAACTCTGCCGCAGCGGATGGTGTTGGAGCCCGCAAGTCTGCTACAAAATCGGCAATAGTAAAATCAGTTTCATGCCCTACAGCACTGATTACCGGAATGCGGGATACAAAAATCGCTCTGGCGACAACCTCTTCGTTAAAAGCCCACAGGTCCTCTATGGAACCTCCGCCTCGCCCAACAATCAACAGATCAATGTCGTCCACTCCTTGAAAATACTGAATAGCCGCAGCAATCTCACCTGCAGCGGAATCCCCCTGAACCAATACGGGGTTGATCAGAACCGGAATGGAGGGAAACCGGCGCTCCAGAACGTTCAAAATATCCCGGACGGCTGCCCCGGTCGGCGACGTGATCACCCCGATGGCCTTGGGTAAAAACGGTAAGGTTTGCTTATGCTGGGCATCAAACAGACCCTCAGCCGAGAGTCTGGCTTTCAGTTGCTCAAACGCCAGTTGCAGTGCTCCCGACCCAAGTGGTTCTGCTTTCTCCACAATTAGTTGATAGGTGCCACGCGGTTCGTAAACCGTCACTCGCCCGTGCAGCAATACCTCAAGGCCGTTTTCCAGGTTAAACCGGACCCGCTGGGCCACAGAACGAAACATCACACCTGCGATCTGTGCTCGATCATCCTTGACATTAAAATAGAGATGCCCTGAATTCGGGCGAGCGAGATTGGATATCTCTCCCTGCAATATCACCCGCCCCAGGTTTTCCTCCAGGAGGGACTTTATTCCCTGGGTCAATTCAGAAACTGTTAGTGCTTCCATCGCTTATTTTTCCAGAAAAACCATCTGTCATTTTTGGTGTCACACTTTTCAGTGAGATTATTTTTTTGCTGTAATTTCATCTTCCGTCCTGTCCATCCACTGACCCAGGAAGAGCTGATCCGATTGTCTCATGTTAAATCTCTGTTCAAGGATATACTCGGACAAAACAGGTTTTATCAACAGGTAATAATTGTTCTGCCAGGTGGAGTCCATCTGGAGTTTGACGTGGAAAATATACTCTCCAACACCCAGCGTCCGCTTGAAATGGTGGATTACCGGAATATGATTACGACTCAAAAACATCAACTCCACCTGATCAACCCCCCAGTCCATCTTCACTGAGTATTCGCCATTGTCGGGGTAGGCGATTTCAGCACTTACCCGATATAAAAAGCCATCAGCGTTTTCAATAAGGGTCCTGTTGTATTTTCGAACAATAATGAAGGGCTGGCTTTCGGTTGAGTCCCCTCCGGCAGTCAACCTACCGGAAACAGAGCTTGTAACAACTCCTAACCGATAATCCAAATGTTTGGAACAACCGCTCCAGAAAGCCGCAGCCAATAAAAGGAAAAGCAGAAAACTGCCCCTTCGTAACCAACCCTCTGACTGTTGATAAGTAATGTCCATTTATTCCATGTCACCATATTTAAAGTCGAACAAATCCGAGCCAATTATCTTTGTGGATAAGCCGGATCCCCTTCGCTTTCAGTTCTTTATCTAACTGATATGCAAGATTTTTACTGACTGTTCATGATCTCAATTTTTTTGATTCCTGTCAATTTCCGAAAAGCGCATGGCCCTGGAAAACCGACCTCATTACAGCTCTGTTCATCGCTGGCATAACAATTGTATTTTGATAAGGTAGGCTATTAACAAATGACAGGTGCTTTGTGCCATTTGTTTAAAATTCAGCCAGATAAAAACTCAGCATCAATTGACAAGACCAGATGGAAAGAGACAGATCGAGCATTTTATTCCTCTCAAGTACTGTCAGCCTCTCTATTACAAACATTTAGGGTGCAATAACCATGTTACGAATAGACGAAGTATTCAACACCTCATTTGATCAACTACTGGAAAACATTTTTTCAACTTCTACCGGCAGCCCCTCTATCCAGCCAAACAACAGTAACGACAACATCGGTAGCTATATTGAGCTGTACAGGGAAAATAAAGCGCTTGAAGCAAACAAGCATCGGTTGAGAAAACTGCTGCGGGACAAAGAAGCAACCATTTTAAGTCTCAAGCAACAGGTCAGGGAATATGCGTCGGAAAGCGATACCTTTAAACAACAGCAACTTTTAACCGCTCGCGAAAATTTAAACAGAACCCGGTTTCTGGCTAAAATCAGCCATGAACTGCGAACCCCTGTAAACGGAATTTCCGGTATTGCTGATTTACTGGATGACAGTGAATTGACATCGGAACAGCAGTCCCTGATCAATCTGATCGGAAAGAGCTCTCAATCTCTGTCAACCTTGATTAATGATTTGCTCGACTTCTCAAAAATTGAAGCGGGGGCTCTGGAGTTGGAAAGAATCGAATTCGTGCTGGAAGAGGCAATAAAGGAAAGCCTTGACCTGCTGATGTTCAACGCCCGGGAAAAAAAGCTTCAGCTCAGTTATCAACTGGCAGACGGACTACCAGCAATTGTCAGAGGTGACCCTTTGCGCCTGCGCCAGATTCTAACCAACCTGGCCGGGAATGCCATCAAATTCACAGAAAAAGGAGAGATTCATATCCTGGCCGAGCCGGCCGGATTCAGCGAAGAAGAGTTGACTGTTCGTTTTAAGGTCCGTGACTCTGGTATTGGAATCACCAAACTTCAACAGAAAAGTCTGTTCAAGCACTATAGCCAGGTGGATGCATCAATCACCAGGAAATTTGGCGGCACCGGTTTAGGTCTAGCTATTTCCAAAGAGTTGACAAAACTGATGGGGGGTAAAATAGGGATCGAAAGCACCATAGGGGTCGGCTCAACCTTCTGGTTTACAGCTCATTTTCTGAAATGCACCGCCGCGGAAAACCGCCCGGGGCAAGAAGCCTCAATTGATTTCCATCTGCCAGAGGTCGTCAGGAAAAAGCTCAACATTTTGCTGGTCGAGGATGACGATATCACCCGTAAGGTATCAACCCTGCTTTTGAAACGATCCGGGCAGGAGAGAGTTGACCTGGCAGAAAATGGATTGCAGGCTATTGAAAAACTAAAGGAGTCAACCTACGATATCGTACTGATGGATATGCAGATGCCTGAAATGGATGGCTTAGAGGCCACCCGCCGCATTCGTCATCCAAATTCCGGCGTGTTGACCCCTCAAGTTCCCATCATAGCAATGACCGCTAATTCACTTGATTCAGACAGGGATGAGTGCCTGTCGGCTGGAATGGACGCCTTTCTTTCAAAGCCCCTCAATGCAGGCGAAGTGAGCCGAACCATAAAGCATTTTTCTGAGATAGATGACATACCGCTTGAGCACCACGATGAACTGCCGACCATCGATGCCGAGCAACTCGAGCAGATACAAAAGGATATGGAGGACAGGTACAAGCCGATGGTCCAGCTTTTTATTGAGTCCCTCCCCGACAAAATAGCAGATATCCAGTCTGCCATCGTAACTGATAACCCGGCGGATTTGGCAGCTTCAGCTCATAAACTCAGGGGAAACTGCGCCAGTTTTTACGCAAAGAAAATGGCCGCCTTTTGCCAGGATCTTGAGGACTCAGCACAGCATGATATGCAGAATGTATCGGACCTGTTTACCCTGCTGGAAAAAGAGGTGCCGAAAGTCGTTGATTTTTTCAGTTCAGAATTCCCGATCGCATAAGATCTTGCCCCGCAGCGTGCCTCAAAACAGGTACGCTATGCAATAATCCTTTTCCACCGCTCAAAACCTGTTTATCTGACAGGGTACATAACTCTAAGTATCACTTCCAGAATATTTTCTGTCCCCCTCCCTGCTTCTCTTACACGCACCTGGCGTGGAATATTCAGAGATAATGCTTTATCATTCCCGATCAAATTGATAGATTTAACCTATCAATTCAAACCATCACAGGCACTTCACCCGCTCACTGACTTTATGACGTTTCATGCAGACCATTAATATTTTATCCGAGGCATTGATCAATAAAATTGCCGCTGGAGAAGTTGTCGAACGTCCGGCATCCGTTACCAAGGAACTCGTTGAGAATGCCCTGGATGCAGGTAGTGATCAGATTTTCGTCACCATCCGAAACGGTGGAAAGGACTTTATCTCGGTACTGGATAATGGCAGCGGGATGTCCAGCGAAGATGCCCAACTCGCCATCGAACGCCATGCAACCAGTAAGATTGCGACGTCGGAAGATCTGGACCATATATGCACAATGGGATTCCGGGGAGAGGCGTTGGCAGCAATTGCCGCCGTTTCGAGGTTTGAACTGACGACATGTGGTAGTGAAACAGAGGGTGGATTTCAGGTGCGTGTTGAGGGAGGAAAACGTGTTCATTCCGCACGGGTGGGGTTCCCCAAAGGCACACGGATTGTGGTTGAAAACCTGTTTTTTAATACCCCTGCCCGGCAGAAGTTCATGAAATCGGTCAATACCGAATACAATCACATTCATGACCTGATTATCCGCCTGTCACTGGGACATCCACACATTCAGTTCAAACTGATCCATAACAAGAACGTCATCCTGAACCTGCCGAAGGGGCAGTCCTTCAAAGACCGGATTCAACATTGCTTCGGGGCCGAAATCGCAGCAGACCTGATTCCCTGCAGTCATGAGGAGTCTTATCTTTCATACGAGGGATTGATCTCTCGGCCCTCTGGCAATCGTGCCTCGAAGCGTTGGCAGCATGTCTTCATTAATGACCGCTATGTTAAGAACAGAACCATTAATCATGGCATCTATCAGGGGTACAAGACATTATTAATGAAAAATATGCACCCGATGTTTTTCATCAAGGTCAACCTGAAACCATCTGAGATCGATGTTAATGTTCACCCAGCAAAAACCGAAGTCCGTCTGAAGAACCAGAATCTGATCCACACCATCTTTTCAGAAAAGATTGCATCACAACTGAAAAGCAGAGCCCACACACAATTCTTCGGCGATACTGAAACCAATAATCCAGACGCTGAACAAGCGACTGAAACCGGTGATGAGCCAGTTATTTTTCCTGGAAGTACTAAATCCACCGATGAACAGGCGGCTCTATTTACAGAGACAAATGAACAGATCGGATTTTTCAAAACGGAAAGCGAGCAGAAACAGGAACAGCCCCGCAACGAAAAATTGTCTGATACTGCTGCTACCTTATCTGACACAGCTCCTGACGGGGAATCTTCGGACCCTTTCAGTTTTTCCAGGACTGAGACGTCATTTCCATCTCCTTCCACATCCGAAATGGTCGCAGGCAGACAATCCCCTCGCGTCATCGGCCAGTTGCTGAACAAGTATATTCTGGCACAGGGAGACGAAGGCCTGATCCTGGTAGACCAGCACGCCGCTCATGAACGCATCCGCTTTGAGGAGATCCGTAACCAGTTCTATAACCGGACCCTGGTTTCTCATCCTCTGCTGATCCCCATCATGATGGAACTTCCCCCCCAGGATGGACTTATCCTGGAACAAAACCAGGAGTCGTGGGAAAAGCTGGGTTTTGTGATAGACCACTTTGGTGGTAACGACTATTCTATTAAAGAGATCCCTGTCATTCTCAAGGACAGCGACGTTCCTGCAGTCATACGAGAGGTGGTTGATGAGATGGCGCAATTTGGAAAATCCGGAAAGCTGGAGGGCTTCTTTAATGAAGTTTTTGAGCGAATGGCTTGCCATTCAGCTATCCGAGCCGCGCAACAGCTTTCATTTCAGGAGATGCAGTCCCTGGTGGATCAACTATCAAGCCTGAATTTTCAGCTTTACTGCCCCCATGGGCGACCAGTCGTAATCGAAATCAGTTTAAACGAACTTGACAAGCGATTTAAACGCTAACGGACGCCGCCTAATTCTGATCATCCAGGCGCATATAACCTGTGTCCAAAGATCCTCCTGAATGAATAACATTATTTTAAAACAATATTGAACTATCCTCTGGTTTTCACATGAAAGTATTTGCTCTGGTTGGTAAACCCAATGTCGGGAAGTCAACATTTTTTAACCGACTGGCCAGAAAACGGCTGGCTATCGTTGATGAGATGCCGGGTGTAACCCGCGATCGCAACATGTCGATAGTCGACTACAAGGGCTATCAGTTTATGCTGATTGATACCGGCGGATTTGAGCCCGATTCCAAAGAGATTATTCCTCAGAAAATGAAAGAGCAGTCGCAACTCGCAGTTGAGGAGGCCGACGGCATCATCTTTCTATTGGACAAAAACTCGGGCTGGACCCACCAGGATCGTGAGATATACGAGTTTCTGCGTCGATCTGACAAGCCGGTATATTTTGCAGTCAATAAGATCGATCACGTCAACCATGAGCCGGATATTGCCGAGTTTTACGAGTCAGGGGCTGAGGAAATTATAGCAGTTTCAGCAGAACATGGCCTCGGCGTCATGACTCTGCTGGAAACTATGGCCATAGACTTCCCGGACATTTCAGGGAAAAAGTCGGGTCAGGAGGAAGAAAAAGACATAATTTCGATCTCTTTTGTGGGAAGACCCAACGCAGGGAAATCATCACTGGTCAATCATTTCATCGGCAAAACCAAGCAGATTGTTCATGAAACCCCCGGCACCACCCGCGACCCTGTTGACAACTATTGCAAATACCATCAACAGGAATTATGTTTGATCGATACGGCCGGCATTAAGCGGAAAAGCCGTGTGAGCATGAAGATTGACAAATACAGCATGATCGCCGCCCTGAAGAGTATTGAACGTTCTGACGTGGCACTGATGGTTATCGATGCCACCGAAGGCGTTGTTGAACAGGACGCCCGTATTGCCGGATATGTCATTGAAAGAGGGAAAGCACTGATCCTGATTGTCAACAAGTGGGATCTGATCGAAAAGGATGGCAAGACCCTGAATAAGATGACACAGGACATTCGCGACAAACTCAAATTTCTGGATTTTGCCCCCATCCTGTTTGTCAGTGCAAAGACCGGAAAACGGGTTTCCAATATTCTCGACAAGGTGATGGACATTTATAAGGAATTTTCCAAGCGTATCCAGACATCCGACCTGAACCAGGTCCTCGAATCCATCACTGCCCGACATACCCCACCGATAAACGGCAGCAGGCAGACCAAGCTTTATTATGCAGCCCAGGTGTCGGTACGTCCGCCTACTTTCATGATTACATCCAATTATCCCAAATCAATTAACCTGTCTTACCGAAGATATGTGACCCGGCAGTTCAGACAATTTTTCGGATTCGAAGGGTCGCCTATCCGTATACTATGGAGAGACAGATCCCGAAAAGGCAGTGGTGAGGACAAAGACTCATGAACAGCACATTTGGCATCGAACTCATCTCACGTGGCGGTCCTTTAATGATCGCCCTTTTGATATGCTCCATTCTAGCTCTCGCCATTATCATCGAGAGAATGATTGCGCTCAGGCGCAAGCGGATCATGCGGGTCGATATCCTGATGGAGGTTGAAATCGCCATCAAAAAAGGGGAGCTTCCAGCAGCGCTTGAATGGGCCAGAAAGGCAGCCTCTCCCATGACAAAAATTGCCGAAGTTGCCCTGATCAACTCTGATAAACCGAAGGAAGACCTGAAGGACGCCATAGAAGAGGCCGGCCGGATGCAGGTTCCTTACCTGGAAAAATTCATGACCCTTTTGCAGACGATCACGGTCATCTCTCCTTTGCTGGGTCTTCTCGGAACAGTTACAGGCATGATCGACGTGTTTCAGACCATAGTCAGCGAGGGAACAGGAAATGCGAATATATTGGCCGGAGGTATATCAGAAGCATTGCTGACAACAGCCGCCGGATTATCCATTGCCATCCCGACCTTGATCTTTTATAACTTCTTCAATAAGCGAATCGAGCACCTGATTGCAGAGATGGAGCATCTGTCTGTTACGCTTGTAGAATTGCTGACCAACGATTTCTCAGGCATCGAATAGGAAAAAGAAACGACGCACCCGGAAACAGGTTAACGTGCCATGCAATTTAGAAAACGGAAAGCAACTCCCTTAAGCATCGATATCACCCCACTGATCGATGTGATTTTTCTGCTTCTGATTTTTTTTATGATTTCAACCACCTTTATCAATGCAACCGGCATCCAGATCGAGTTGCCAACAACAGTCAGCAAACCTGCTCCAGGGAAACAAAAACCTTTAGAAGTGGCCATCACAGCTGCCCAACAAATTTTCTTCAATGGTCACCCTCTTCAGCAGAAACAATTGAAAAAAGCGCTAATCGAAGCAAAAAAGAGTACCAGCCACAGTGACCTGGTCATCAGGGCCGATGGCAAGGTCCAGCACAAGCTGGTTGTGTTTGTAATGGATACCGCCAGACAAGCCGGAATCAAAAAGTTCTCCATCGCAACCCGACAGGAAAAGGAGAACTAAGGCATGGGAAAATACTGGTTGCTCCTGACCTGCCTTGTGTTACTATCCCCTTACACTTCTCCAATCGCCCGGGCTCAAACCGGGACAGCGCCCAAGGTCTCATCAAAAAAGGAGGATCTTATCCAGCAGTTTTATGGGCGCCCATCCATTCCGGATTGTAACGAACGGGCCACAAAAGGGTGTCTCAAAAATCTGAGGGAGAAAAATAACTGCGAGCGGTGCAATCTTAAGGGCGTCTCACTGCAAAACAGCAGACTGCCCGGTGCGAAACTGAAACAGGCAAACCTGACAGGAGCCGACCTGACAAATGCCAATCTGGCAGGTGCTGATTTAAGTGGCGCTAAGCTTCTACGCAGCATTCTGACAGCGTCCAACCTGAAAAAAGCGAATCTGAATCGGGCAAATCTCAGTGATTCCAACATGGATGACATCCAGCTCAGCGGTGCTAATCTTGATGGAGCCGATCTGAGGCAGATCTCAATGAGATTTTCAGTATTAAAGGGAGCAAGCCTAAAAGGGGCGAACCTCACAGGCAGTTATCTGTTGGAAGCCAATATGAGCCAATCCGATCTGAACAGTGCCACCTTGATCGATGCTGATTTTACAAGAGGGCAACTGCAAAAAGTGCAGGCATACAAAGCCAATTTCAATGGCGCCAACCTGCTGCAGGCGGACCTGTCCAATTCCAATTTAAACAGGGCCCAATTCTATGAGGCTAAACTTGAGAATGCCATACTGAGGGGAGCCCGACTGACCAACGCGAATTTAGGACACGCCAATCTGATCAATGCCAATTTGGAAGATACGGACTTGAGAAGGGCTAACCTGAATAACGCAAACCTGATGAGAGCCAATCTGGGGGGTGCCAACCTGTCCGAAGCGAATCTCAGTGAAGCCAACCTGTCCGGAATCAATCTGGTCGGCGCCACCTTGACCGGTGTAGACTTCAAGGGCGCCAATCTGAGAGGTGCCAATCTCTCGGGTGTTGACCTGGAAGGCGCAAACCTTGAAAAAGCCAAACTAACCGGTGCCAATATGGAGCAGGTCAATCTCAAATCGGCGAACCTGGAGCAGGCCAAACTCATAGGTGTCAATCTTCAACAATCCAATCTTGAAAACGCCTATCTCAGCGGCACCGACCACAGGGAAGCAAATTTCAGGGGAGCAATCCTGACCGGAGCCAACTTAAAAGGAGCCCGACTGAACCGAGCTGATTTCACGGATGCTGACCTTTCCCGCGCAAATCTGTTCGATGCCCATATTGACAAGGCAATCTTTCTGGACACCAACCTTCAAAATACCATCTGGATAAACGGCAAAACCTGTCAAACGGGATCCATCGGTCGCTGTATCCAGAGTTCTAACTGATTCCCGTTTCCTCACCACAGCTTCCCTTTTCAGACATCTCAACTCGATTTCCGTCCAAGGCTTCCCCACTGCCCCTCCACAAAGCACCGGACTAAATCCCAAGTGTGCTTGTCATCTTTTAATTATTTATCATTTGACATTTAGTCAGAAATTTTTTAATTAATTGATAATAAAAAGAAGCTCAAACCGATTTCAACACCTGAAAAAAATTTATCATGAATTTTATTTCCGGTCTGACGGGCTATTCAATTAAATCGGAACACCAGACGAGGATTCTGCTGCATGGCAAGCTGATCTATAGTATCGGCCATGAACAGACCGTATCAGAGTTCTCATATGAAACACTGAAAAAGCGACTGATAGGTACCCGTCGGCCACTTCTGTTTCTCGCCTCTCCTTATATTCATTCATATATTCACACGACTATTCAGCTATCGAGCCGCGAGATGGAGACAGCGGACCAACAGCTTTTCGGCTTCAGAAATCCGGCATCTCCCTTCATTATGGTCACCTCACTGAAACTGAATGACAAAAAGGCGCTCACCATCCACTCCCATCTCTCAAAAATCGGGGCCGACCTGCTGGCCTTCAAACGCCGGGAAAAAGTTAGCTTTATATGGCATCCAGCTGTTTCCAGTTTTATTACGACTCTTTTTCAAGGTTCTGTCGATCTCCTTCATGAAAAGGGGAGGCTGCGTATTTACCTGGCTAATGAACTTCTCCAGATTGAAAAACAGGATAACCAACTTCGATGCCAACACCTGAACTATCTGCAGAATCAAAAGACCTTTGAGGACAAAAAGCGAACAGCTGAGCGAATTCTGGAAAAATCAGAGGGAAAGCAGGAATATACAACGCTGATTTTTGCGGATGCTACCACACCAGATGTCGAGAGTTCAAACCACCTGGTAGACCCTCTATTATTTCCCCCAGTCAGGAATAGGCAGATTAAAACGGTCACGCGGATTCAGAAAAAGAGATCCCTGGCATTCAGGTCCATTATTAAGCGGAATAACCTACTTGGAATCGCAACATTCGCTGTTATCGTTTGGGCAATCCTCATTAACCTGCACGTCTCACAAATCAATCAGCAGCGGTTGACCAAAAAACGGTCCATTCATATTTTAGAACAGCACTCCGCTCGTCTCGATCAGATCGCAGAAATAAGGCTGAAGTATATCCGTTTCGTTTCCATCAGGCAGACCGCAAATTCACTGAAGATTTATCCTGCACGCTTCCTGGCAAGACTGGATAAGATACTTCCAAGAAGTGTCTGGGTCCGAAGTTTCGCCATCCGGGACGATCTTGTTACCTTGGAACTTCTTGACAGCGGCAAATCAGGAATTAGCACATTAATGGATCAAATTAGCAGGCAGTGTGGTGAAACGAACCTCAAATCAAATGAACCCATCACCCTTGAGAAAACACCGATACGGAAATATGCCATCGAGATTAAGCACCTGAATTCTCAAACACACTATGAAAAACTGGATTAAAAACAGGCAGAATCAGGTGACCATCCTCCTGGTAGCGACGATGATATTAGCCATCAGCAATTTCATCGCTCCTGCATATGAGGCTCGCTCTTACTATCACGACCAGATTATATCCCTTGAAAACCAATACCAACTACTTTACAGATATTCACTGCATGTCGATTACCATGAAACACAATTAAAGCAGATAGAGCAGCAGTTGGAGGACCTTCAACAGCTATATGATATTCCAAGAAATTCCGCTGCCTTTCAAAAGCACTTTGGAAAGATTCAACGAGAAAATCATCTAACCGTTGTCGCTCATCAGACCAGTAAAGAGAATGCCTCCCGGGACCTGGAGAAAATCAATATTCGGCAGACCCTGGAGGGGAAATACAGTAATCACATGAATTACCTGAAAGCCATCCTCAACGATCGAAACAGTATACTTCTGGAACGATACGCTCTTGATACTAGCGCCCCGTTGAGTAATGAACCAAAACTGACAGCTGATTTGCAGCTGACACTATTCTTACCTCTGAAATGAAAATCCGGATTATTGTTTTAACGATAGTCATCGCACTCGCCATCATTTTCGGGCAGGTCTACGCCAACCCCTTTGCCTGTAAAACAGGAAAGCAGACAGTCCGAAAAAAAGTGGTGAAACCAATGACAAGCCTTACCTTCATAGGCTACGCCATAATGGAAAATCAGCGATTTGCCATTATTCATATTAAAAAGAAGGAACATCTACTCAGAAAGGGAGAGGTTGTCGAAGGGATAAAGGTGATCCGTTTTTCTTCAGAATCGCTCGTCTATCAGCAGAACAATACGATCAGGATCATACCAATTAACAGGGATTGGCCGTAATCCCCTCCATGGCTTGATCATTCGTCCCTGGAGTGATAACTGGCTGCAAAACCACCTTTGACAAATCCGAAAAACGGCGCTACCGTTTCAAGAATAGTTTAATATGATCTGTCCATCACCACGAAGCGTTCCATCCCGGTTTTATTGACGCTTCAGTCGAATGGCGTCTCTCATCTAAAATAAAAGGGGTCACATGGCAATGCCGACACAAGAATCCACTATCAACTCAATGCAGGGAGCCGCAGACAGAATGGGACTGGACCTGGAAGATTTGCAAGAGATGATTGGAGACGTGCTGGATGACTGCAACAGCAAATCAGCCCTGTTGAGAGAAGCGGTTGTCAGCAAAAATGCCGCCGACGTCAAAGCGATCGCCCACGACATCAAGGGATCAACAGCAAACTATGGTTTACAGGAGGTCAGCGATATTGCCTATAGATTGGAAAAAAATAATGAAGATCCCGCACTTGCAGATATCGATGAAATGATTGCTCTGTTAACCCATATCTCCACATTGAACCTTATCGGGTAACCCCGGAGGACCTGATTAAATCCAGCGATGTTGAATATATTTGATCATCCTGTCCATACCGATTGATTCCGATGGTATCATCAACAAGATGGTCAGGTTCAACTCCCACCCGATGAAAACTGACACCTGAAGGTGTAAAGTACCGCGCGGTCGTCAGCTTGACATAAAGATCTTCACCCAGCGGAAATACTGTTTGTACCACCCCTTTGCCGTAACTATTTTCCCCGACAATCACACCGACCTTCCTGTCTTTTATGGCGCCAGCCACTATCTCAGCAGAACTGGCGGAATATCGATTTATCATCACAACCAGCAGCGGCGACTTTCCTTGATGGGTTTTCCGCGAGACGTAGCGTTCGATCAACCGGTTTTGCCTATCCCGTGTTTCAACAATATTGCCCCCATCAATAAAAAGTTCCGCCGTTTCAACAGCCGCCAGAAAAAGCCCCCCTGGATTATTTCTGAGGTCCAATATCACAGCAGCATAATGCTTTTGTGCCAGGACCTCTGCAACTTCTTTGGGAGTCGCTTTTTGAAACTGTTGAATCTGGATAACAACCGTTGACGGTTCCGTTTCGAAATGGATCACTGAGGGAGCGGATACCATGACCCGTTCAATGGATCGTTTGATGACTTCATCCGGGGCTTCAGGATGATAGAATAAAACCACTAACTGTGTCCCGACTGCACCCCTTACCATTCGACTGAGATCGGATTCCCTTTGATCCCTCAGCTTAATATCATTCAATTGAATCAGGATATCGCCCGCTTTCAACCCGGCCTTTTCAGACGGCGACCCCTGGATAACCTGCGTAATCACATGCAGACTCTTATCTTTTTGAATACTAATGCCAATACCGGAATAGCTCCCAGTGGACTGAGATTCCAACTCCTCCAACTCTTCCCTGTCAATCGCTTCAGAATAAGGATCCAGGCGGTTCACCATTCCTTCAATGGCAAAACGGATCAACTCCTTGGTCGTCCGAGACTCAAGGTACTGCGACTGAATCAGATGGTAGGTCTTTGTGAATCCCTCCAGCATCCTGATCTCTTCGTCCAGCGTATCAGCACGAACAACCCCAGAATTACCTATCCCCAGGACCATATAAACAAAAACAATCCAGAACCTGAGATTCCGGTCCATACACCGGGTGAAACCTCTTCGGTGAGAGAATTCGTCTAAATGCCCTGATGTTTTATCCAACAAAGCCCTCCATAAGCGATATCGGTTTTCAATCAATTGATTTCCGAGATATATTCAAGAAAAAAGCGGCGAACCGACTGCGCCAGGAAAAGCCCGCCTACAGCATCAGAGACGAACCCCGGGATTATCAGGAAACAAATCGCTGATAGTATCCAGGCCTCCTCCCATAACTCCTTAACAATTTTTTCTCCTTTTTTTAGTTCAGCATCAAGAAAAAAGAACAGATTGAAATCCAGTTTCCGAATCCTGAATATCCCATACCCGGTTGTCAGAATCTGCGTTATGATAATGAAATAGATACCGGGTCCTGAAGAGATCTGAATTAATATGATCATATCCGCCAGGGAAACCCCCAACGCGATAAGAAAGAGAATTTCAATAAACATCATCCTCTTCATTTTTCGGCTTTGCAAACGGGGCAGGCAGTACTTCAAGTGCTGCAATAAAGCGATCGATGTTCAACCCACCTTCACCTCTAATCTCCTCCGCCATTTCCATGCCAACCAGCTGCCCGATCAATGAATAGGTCTCATCGTGTGAGAATCCATCATCCAGAAGGCGCTCATAGGTAATCAGCGTTTCCTCAGGATTTTTTTCAGCAATCTGTTGATCAATGACTGCATGGATTGCCCGGGTCAGCCGTTCATTTATCTCGGTCTCACGGTTTTCTTGGTTCATGATTTTATGGTAATATGTTTGATTAATTCCTATAGGCCTGTTCCAGCTGTCCCAGGCACATATCAAATGAAGAATCCACCGTTGTCAGCGGGATGCAACTGATGACTTCTGGCTGATCTCTCCTTCAGGATTGGGATAAAAGTTCATCTTCTTCTTAAATCTCTCAGGATTCGATATGATGCGCCCCTGAGGCTTCGCTTTCTGATGTCTTTTCCCCACCGCCTGCACCGATATTTTTTTGACTGATTTCGGCTTGATAAACACCTCCCTGAACAAATCTCTGACCTCAGCAGGTGTTAACGTCAGCAGGGCCTGTATTTCTGATTCCCGGCTTTGAAAATCGTAGCTCCCGGAAGAGATCGCCTGCCAATAGCGATGGGTTTCCTCCTGCAGATTTTTCGGTGTTTCACGTCGTCTGGCAATCAAAGCTTCCCTGAACTCATTAAACTCCTCTTCAGAAAACTGTTCCAGACGGTCCTCAAACTCTGCAAGAAACTGTTCGATGCGCTTCTGAAGATAAACCGGATCTTTTACGTTGGATTGTATGATGAACATAAAGCCATCCACCTTTCCGGACACTTGATGCCCTGACCACACGATATAGCCAAGCTGTTCCAAGGTTCGGAGCTGATGATAAAATGGTTTTTCTATCATTTGCTGTATCATGTCCAGCGTAATCGATTGCCTGATCGTTTCCGGCCCAACCTGATAATACATCTCAATCGCCGAATTCACATCTGACACTTTAAATTGATAGACCAGTGGATCGCCAGCGGGCACCACTATTGTTCTTTCGGTCGGTAACGTGACAGACCCTGCACCTTTCAGGCTCTCCTCCAGATAAACTGCCATCTCCAGAATTTCACTGGTTTTGAAATTTCCATGAGCCAGAAAATCAATATGCAGGTTCGAAAGCAGGGTTGGTGTGAACGCTGCCAAATCCTGCACCGAAATACCGTCTATGACTGCCAGATATTCATCTGTATGCCAGAGCGGATTAGAGAGCAGGTGCGCCATTTCGTATCCGACCCGGCGATAGGCCTGCCCCAGTTTTGAATTTTGGCGGCTCTCAGCCATTTGGTGTTTAAGGATCTCGAAGCGTTTCTCATCAATTTCCCCGCGCTTTATCTCCTCTATCACCTTTTTAAACAATATCCCGATATTCTCTGAATATCCGCTCAATGAAAGCTCAATACCCCTTGTCGAATTGCTCAGTGAGTAGTAAAGCCCGGCTAGTGCAGCTGGATAGGCGTACTCATTCAATCTTTCACGCAACAGGAGCGCAAACAGCTTTGTCATGGCCGCATTTTGAACGCTGGCGTATGCATCCAGCGTCGACAGCCTGATCCGAAGATTGCCCTTTGGCACCTTGAACACACTATCCTGCTTGAACCAGATCCGTGTTCGAGCAGAATGCCTGATTAAAACAGGGGTGGCGTCTATCGATTGCCCCGGCTGAAATTCAACGTTTTCAGCTATAAAGGGGTTGGGAGACGGGAGAGACAGGTCCGGCTGTGGACGAACAGCCCCCCATCGTACCAGCTGTCCGGATGGAATTTTCTGAACGCCATACTGCGTCCCATACCATGGATCCGTTTGATCAACCGCTCCCCCTTCTGCCGCCAATACAACCTGCATATTTTCCGGCGTCAAGTATTGTAACAATTCCTCTGTCAATGCCGGTCGATATGATTGATACAGCCAGGGGGCAACCAGAACATGCTGGATGGGAACATCCTGCATACTCATTGCCAGACGGCTGACATAGTTTGAAGGCTGCTCCTTCTCCTTGAAGCGAAATTCTACTGCCGCTATTTTCCGAAACTCATGAAAGTATCGCTCCAGGGTCGCTTCCTGCTTCATCCTTTCCAGATACTGAAAAACCGAGGTAATGATACTGTCCGTCTGCTTCAATCCGGCCGGGATCAAACCAATACTGATATTGATAAAACCAAAATCCCGGCTTTCCGGACCCAGACCAGCCGACAGGGATGTCGCCAGTCCTTGCCGTTTCAAAAGCGCCAGAATGCTCCCCTTACCTTCATCACCCAGCAATTGCGTTAACAAGGTCGCTGTTTTATAAGAGTAGTTGGACCGTTGGGACGGAACAGGAAACATCAGCTTAAGTTGCCGGATGGATTTCACAGGAAGAATGGAAATTTTTCTTCCCAGGGGTGTCTGAATAACAGGTTTACCGGTGAATCTGTCCGGAAGAATGTCACGATCCGGCACGGCAGCGAAATATGTGCTGGCCATCTGCTCAAGTTCATCCAGAGGCTCTTTCCCCAAAATAACCAGCTTCATCAAATTGGCTGAATAGTGGTTTTCATAAAAAAGGATTAGTTGCTCCCTCAATTGTCCATCTTTTTCGGCCCCACCCTTCAAAGATTTGAGATTCCCGGTACCGAACATGTGAAAGGGGTGATCTGCATTAGCTGTATTTCTGAGAATCTGGTAGATCCGTCGATCATCGCTGTTAATATTCTTCTGATGTTCCGAGTTTACAGCGTTTATCTCCCTTTCAGCAAATTCAGCATCAAACCGTGGAGAGATAAAAAACTGAGAAAATCGGTCCAGCGCACCTTCCAGATAATCCTTGTTTATGCTAAAAAAATAGTTGGTGTCTTCAAGAGAAGTAAACGCATTGCTGGATCCGCCATGGGATGACAGGTAGCTTCCATATGCATCTGAATCAGGGAATTTATATGTTCCAAGAAACAGCATATGCTCAAGAAAATGGGCCAATCCCTGTCTATCCAGAGGATCACTGAACTGTCCAACAGCAACATCCATGGCCGCTGCCGCCTGATCGGTTTCGGGATCTGAAATAAGTAGAACCCTCAGGCGATTTTTCAGACGTACCGAGCGATACGATCTCTTATCATACTGGCTTTTAACAACCGTTTGTTCCTGGTCTGCCTTACCCGGCCCAAATGCCGAGCAGCCAGACAGTTGAAGGGTGATCAGGAATAAAATCAACCAGGCTGCGAACTGGTTGTGATTTCTTATTTTTGTAAATACCTTAAATTCAAACCTTTTTTTCAATTTAAAACCTTGCTCTAAATGTTATCACGAATTGTACTTAAAAACCCGGGTTGCCCATTCTGCAGGCACTATTTGCCACCCTTTGATTGCAACGGCAAAATGACCACCGAAGCTTGTTTAAAAGGGGCAAGAAAAATCTATCAGCGTTCCCCGGTCAAGAAAGGAAAACGTAGGTGGAAATGGTCTAACTGCTCTTATGCCAGCGAAAAAAATAAAAAAAGAACCTGCGCTGATTTTCAGATCCATTCCATGACCATCAAACTCATTCACCAGTTTACTTTGATAATCCGGGGTGTCAGTCTGCAAGATCCCCCCTCTTTCAGTGGTGAAATCTGGTGAGATACCTGATGTTTACTTTCTGTTATAGGGAACGATTAATTTAAGCGGTTCATGCCCCTGCCCTGCGCGCCGAAACGTAAATTGTACCCTGTCATCTGCCCACACCGAACGATCAACCAGCCAGCGAGGTTGCTGATCAACCTCAACTTTTAAAAAACCCGCATCCTTACTATTCAATTCTGCCAGATCAAGCGTGTCCAGTTTTTCCTTCAACACTGGAATCAAACTGTGGCATTCGATATATAGGCTTCGCTGCTGCAGAAGCCGGTTCGCAAGAAAACCCTGCAATGCGACCTGACGATACCAGAGACCCAGTGATGTCAGCACCACAAGCGCCAGAACGATGGTGAACGGCAGTATGAATCCACGCGTTTGCAAGGGTTCCCCCCCATCCGGGTTTTTCTGTCACTCTATTGAAAAATAAAACCATTAACTATATGATCGCATGGAAAAACGGATATGCGCAAGCACACTTTGGTCCCAGAAGAGATGGTCGGGCTATCCGTGGAATTGATAGCGGCAACATTGACGGAAATCGTTGAATTAAAGTCACAGTGCTTTATCATCAGGGATTCGAACTCAAAAACAAAGGAAATGCAATGACAAAGAGATTTAATAACCGTGCCCCGGATCAGGCCAGGGAACTGGTGATTACACCAGATTATACCATGCATGCTGAAGGCTCTGTTCTGATCGAAAGCGGCCTGACCAAAGTCATCTGCACTGCATCCGTCGAGAATAAAGTCCCCTCCTTCTTGAAGGGGCAGGGAACCGGATGGGTCAGCGCCGAATACAATATGCTGCCCAGATCCACTACCACCCGTATCAGACGAGAACGGGGAAAGGTGGGTGGACGAACCCTGGAGATTCAACGGCTGATTGGGCGTACTCTGCGCTCTGTGGTTGATTTTAAAGCCCTCGGAGAAAGAACTGTCTGGATCGACTGTGATGTCATTCAGGCGGATGGGGGCACACGGACAGCTTCAATTACCGGCGGATATGTAGCCCTGGTCCTGGCGCTGCGGCATATACAAGTATCAGAGGAAATCCAGTTCCACCAGTTCCCCGTTTTTGGGCAGGTCGCTGCCATCAGCCTGGGAATAAAGGATTCCCAGGTTCTTCTTGACCTTGATTACGCAGAAGACAGCCAAGCGGATGTTGACATGAATGTCGTAATGACTGATAATTATGACATCGTTGAGCTTCAGGGTACAGCTGAGAAAGTCTCATTTTCAAGAACCCAGCTGAATCAGCTGCTTGACCTGGCGGAAATCGGAATGCAAGACCATTTTGCAAAACAATTGAAGGCACTAGACGGAAAAATTATCTAAGACACAATTTTCCTGTTGACAAAGCCCGCAAAATCGCTAAAAATTGAATATTGTGTTTCGGGGTGTGGCGCAGCCTGGCTAGCGCACCTGCTTTGGGAGCAGGGGGTCGGAGGTTCGAATCCTCTCACCCCGACCAGAGCTGAGTTAAGCACAGCGGAATAGGAAAACCCGCGCCCGTAGCTCAGCTGGATAGAGCAACTGACTTCTAATCAGTAGGTCAGAGGTTCGAACCCTCTCGGGCGTACCATATGTGTCAAGATGGCGGATGTAGCTCAGTTTGGTAGAGCTCCGGATTGTGGCTCCGGTGGTCGCGAGTTCGAGCCTCGTCATTCGCCCCAGAATGTTAACGAAGAAACTAGCGCTTGTAGCTCAGCTGGATAGAGCAGTGGACTTCGAATCCAAAGGTCGTAGGTTCGAATCCTACCAGGCGCGCCATTCTTACTGAAGTTGAACGGCAGATACGTGCGAGAGTGGCGGAATTGGCAGACGCGCCAGATTTAGGATCTGGTATCTTAACGATGTGGGAGTTCAAGTCTCCCCTCTCGTACCAAGAGCGAGAATAGCTCAGTGGTAGAGCACGACCTTGCCAAGGTCGGGGTCGCGGGTTCGAACCCCGTTTCTCGCTCCAAACTTTTGGAGTCGCCAAATCCGGTATTCCTTTGCTGAAGATAGACACCCAATTCTCTCAAAATCCCTATCTCTGTATTCACGCACATTCCACTCTATTTTCAAATCCAATCAATTGCTAACTGTGAAAACCACGGTTGGTTTAACCTTTTTTAGCTCCAGAAGCCAAGATGGAATCATTAGACGTTAAAATTGAAGACCTGGGAAACCTTAAAAGAAAGATAACGGTTACCGTCCCGCAGGAAAAGGTCCGGGAAACTTATAACAAAACATATATGTCCATGAAGGATAAGGTTTCCATTAATGGTTTTAGAAAGGGGAAAATGCCCCAGTCTCTTCTCGAGAAGAGATTCAATAAAGCCATGAAAAATGAAGCCGTCGAAACCCTGGTTCCTGAGTATTATGACAAGGCAATTAAGCAGGAGAATATCAAGCCTGCTGTCCGCCCGACATTTGACGAGCTGGATATTGAAAAAGACAAACCGTTGGTGTTCAGCGCTTCTTTCGAGGTTTATCCCGCATTTGATCTGCCGGATCATTCAGTTTACGGACTGGAGAAGCAGGAAGTTGAATTCACAGAGGAAGAGGTTGCCGAGCAGAAGCAACGACACCTGGAAAATGCCGCCACCTTTACACCAAAAGATGACGCCGCAGCCGATAGCGACCAGGTTGTTATGGAATTCAATGGCAAGGTGGACGATGAAAGCATTGCTGACGCCAAGGACCAGAAATATATCCTGGGATCCAAACAGTTTCTGCCAGAATTCGAAGAGGCGCTGCTGGGCATGAAAAAGGATGAGGAAAAAGACTTTGATCTTACTTTTCCAACAGATTATAATGAAGAGAAGCTTCAGGGGAAAACAGCGAAATTCTCAGTGAAAGTCAGCGAGGTCAACGCGACACAGCCCCCTGAAATGGATGAAGCCTTTTTCAGCCGATATGGCGAAAAAGTTAAGTCGGAAGAGGACTTTGACCAGTATGTAGAGGACGAAGTCAAATTTCGAAAAGACTATGAGATCAAGGGCGATAACCGGAAAATCGTCAGAGAAAAACTGACGGAGGTACTTGATTTTGAGGTGCCGGAGCAGTTGCTTCAGGAAGAGACCCGCGCCCGTTTCAACCAGGTCAAGCAGGATCCGGCTAACAAAGATGCTTCTGATGCTGATCTGGAAGAAAAAGCCAAAAAGGAAGCCGCTGAGCAGCTGAGGTTTTCCATCCTGGTTCAGAAGATACTTGATGATGAAGATATCAAGACGGATGAGCAGGAAGTTTACCGCCGCTTCGAAATGAATTGCGCTATGATTGGCATTCGTCCCGAAGAGCTGGTGAAAGAGGAGTACGGCATGCAGATTTACCAACAGACCTATGGTATCGTCACCGAAGAGACCGCTCTTGACTTCATAATTGAAAAGGCAACTGAATGATGAGCATTCCATATGTGATTGAGCAGACCAATCGGGGTGAGAGAAGTTATGATATCTACTCCAGACTCCTGAAAGACCGGATCGTTTTCCTGGGGGACGAGATCAACTCATACACGGCTAATGTAGTCATCGCGCAACTGCTGTTTCTTGAGGCTGACAAGCCGGATGCGGATATCAGCTTCTATATTAACTCTCCCGGTGGTGGCATTAACTCCGGGCTGGCTATCTATGATACCTTTCAGTACATCAAACCGGATGTCCAGACCATCTGTATCGGGCAGGCTCGAAATATTGCTGCGGTTTTGCTGGCATCCGGAACTGCTGGAAAGAGAATTGCATTACCTAATGCTAACATCTTGCTTCGACAACCCATGGGTGGTATCGGCGGACAAGCATCGGATATCGAGATTCAGACTCGTGAAATCGTGCGCATCAAGACGAGACTGACCGAGATTTTGGCTAAACATACCGGACAGGACAAGAAAAAGATTGCACGGGATACTGAAAGGGACTGCTACCTGACCAGCGAAGAGGCCAAAGCATACGGCATTATCGATACAACCATGGAACAAAGAAACGCTGAAGACAATTCAAATATTACTTAAAACGATGACTAAAGAGACTATTCTTAGATGCTCATTTTGCGGGAAATCCCAGGATGAGGTCGAAAAAATCATCGCGGGCCCAACAGTCTACATCTGCAATGAATGTATCGAGCTGTGCAATGATATCATTGAAGAGGAACGGGCCAAGGAAAGTACCGAGGATACGGATGCTGTCCAGCTGAAACCCAAGCAGATCAAGGCGATTCTGGACGAATACGTCATCGGACAGGAGAACGCCAAGAAGGTTCTGTCGGTTGCTGTATACAACCACTACAAAAAAATCTACACCCCGCATAAGGCAGGGGATGTGGAGCTGCAGAAATCCAATGTGCTTCTGTTGGGCCCGACTGGAACCGGAAAGACACTGCTGGCCCAAACCCTGGCTAAGATTCTCAAAGTCCCGTTTGCCATGGCTGACGCCACAACACTGACCGAAGCCGGATATGTCGGTGAGGACGTGGAAAACATCATTCTCAAACTCTTGCAAGCAGCCGATTACGATATTGAAAAGGCCGAAAAAGGAATTATCTATATCGACGAAATCGACAAAATCACCCGCAAGGGAGAGAATGTTTCCATCACTCGTGACGTTAGTGGCGAAGGTGTGCAACAGGCTCTGCTCAAGATTATTGAAGGAACAACTGCCAATATTCCGCCCCAGGGAGGGAGAAAGCACCCTCAGCAGGAGTTTCTGCAGGTAGACACCACCAACGTGCTTTTTATCGTTGGCGGCGCATTTGTGGGAGTCGAAGACATCATTAATGAACGGATTGGGAAGAAAACCATGGGGTTCGGCGCCAAACTCCAATCCGAAAAGGAGATGAACATCGGAGCCATCCTGCAGCATGTTGAAAATGAAGACCTGCTCAAGTACGGACTTATTCCTGAGTTCGTTGGGCGACTGCCGGTCATTTCATCACTGAATGACCTGACAGAAGATGATCTGGTCCGCATCCTGAAGGAGCCAAAAAATGCCATTATTCGCCAGTATAAACGACTGGTGGAGATGGATGGCGTCAATATCACCTTCAACGATGATGCTATCCGCGCGGTTGCACGAAAAGCCATCAATCGAAAGACCGGTGCCAGAGGCCTGAGAGCCATCCTGGAAGACTGCATGCTGAATATTATGTATGAAATCCCCTCTTCTGATAACATCGAGGAGATTATTCTGAAGCGTGAGGCAATCGAAAATAATCTGGAGCCACTGATCGTTTATAAGAACAACTCAGCTGACAAAGCCGGGTAGTCCATTTTTTCTGGAAAACAGGTATTTTGAGATTGACAAAATCCTGGAAAATAGACAGTATAAATAGATAAAGCAGACACGAAGGGCGCTTAGCTCAGTTGGGAGAGCAACGGCCTTACAAGCCGTGGGTCACAAGTTCAAGCCTTGTAGCGCCCACCAAGAAATGCGGGGTTGTAGTTAAGATTGGTTATAACGCCGGCCTGTCAAGCCGGAGGCCGCGGGTTCAAGTCCCGTCAACCCCGCCACTTTTTAGTGGAATAAAAAAGCCGTTTTCAGGTTACCTGGAAACGGCTTTTTTTGTTTGTGGGCTGGGGGTCATTATTGATAGACGGTATTCATGAAGACGTTCTGCATGAAATAGAGGGAGATGAATGTCAGCAGCGCCGAAATGACTGGTGTCAGCACCCATCCCATGCTGATTCGTCCAACCACGCCCAAGTGTAGATTCCTTCCCCCTTTCGCCAGCCCGATTCCGATCACAGCTCCCACGACCGCTTGAGAACTGGAAACCGGCACCAGCGGTATCGTTGGCAGCCCTGCGGATTGGAGCAGGTCGTAAAGTCCTTTGGATGCAAACAGGAAAAGCACCATGGACGCCGACATCACCACGATCAGTGCAGAGATCGGGGAAAGGGTAAAAATATTGTTCCCCACCATTTCCATAACACGACGGGAGTAGGTAAAAACGCCGACTGCAATGGCGACACCCCCAATAAAAAACAGTTGCTGGGTACCGGTAATGGTCAGCAAGCCTTCAATGGAAAGGTCTTTAAGAGGAGATGAGGGTACGAAGACCCCCATCACATTTGCGATGTTATTTGCACCCAGACTGTATGATCCAAAGGCCCCGATCACAATCAACCCGATACGGGTTCGGGAGTCCTGGCGGAAAAGATGGAGCTTGGAGTTTTTAACATAGACCTTGGCAATAAAAAACAGCACAAAGGCAAAAACCATTGCCAGAACAGGGCAGATCACCCAGGTAGCCGCAATCTTGGTAAAAACACCGGCATCGGTATGGACACCGGCAAAGAAGTTCCAGCCGATGATACCCCCGACAATCGATTGAGAGGTTGAAACCGGAAGCATGGCCCGGGTCATGAACAAAACCGTCAGAGCCGCGGAAAGGGCAACGATGAAGGCGCCCGCCAGAGCATTAATCGAACCCAGTTCGCCGAGGGTTGATGCGGCCCCGGCCCCACCCGCAACAGCACCGATGATGACAAAGATGCTGCAGATGATGGCGGCGGTCTTGAATTTGATCATCCTGGACGTGACAGCCGTTCCAAAGACGTTGGCCGCATCATTCGCGCCCAGGGACCATCCGAGGAACAGACCGCTGGAAAGAAAAAAGAGTATAGAAAGCATATCGGCTCCTTAGATCTCTCTTTTAATGACAAAGACGGACAGTTTTTCGCAGACAGATTCTGCCACATCACTGATCAATGCCATTTTTTCTGCAAAATACCGGAGTTGGATCCGTTCGGCCAGGGTCTCAATTTTGTCGGTGGCAAAAACAATTTTTTTGATCGTGTCCTCAACCTTGTCCGCCTCGTTTTCAAAAAATCGAACTTTGTTGGAGAAGTCTGTGACAATCGTAATATTGGTAAAATAGGCAGAGACAGCGTTAACAAGTTCCTCCACCGTTTTTGCTGTATACTCGGACAGGTTCATGAAGTCGGCCTTAATGAAATCAGGAATCTTTGGTTTTTCGAAGGAGTAGTTTTCAAGGCTTTTTTTTGTGACATCGATCAGTTTATCAAGGGATTCCAGTATTTCCCAGACATCTCCCCTGACTTCCGGGATCAGCATATGCTGATAGAGTTTATCCCGAACCTTTCGCCTCAGCCGATCCGCTTCAGTGGTCAGCTTTCCAATCTCATCAAGTCGGATATCGAACCGTGCTATATCATCATTCATATATTCACGAATCGCTTCATCAAAGATCAATGCCGATCTCTGGACGTGATACAGGTACGATTTAACGTCTCCTTCCATTTTCGCGATTCTGCCTAAAGCCTTGATCATTTATCCTCCTCTGGTTCAAAACAGGAACTGTGCTCAGAACTGTCGTGTCCAATATTTCAGTCAGCAACTCCTGTTCTTATTAGCCTTTATTAAATGGTTCGTAAAGTCACTAAAATGGATTTCATGCACCTACCCCTATTCAATTCCTTTTAGATTTTAAAGCTTTCTGAGCTGCCAGCGTATTTTTCACGCAATTTAGGTTTTTCAATCTTGCCGGTTGGGTTTCGAGGTACCTCACCGAAAATAATTTTCCTGGGACGTTTATAGCGCGGAAGCGCCTCACAGAAATCATCAATCGCCTTTTTACTCAATTCCTGCCCGGCTTTGGTTTGAACAATCGCGGCTGATATTTCTCCGAGTCGCAAGCTGTGCAGACCGATGACGGCCACATCCTGAATCGCGGGGTGTGTTTGCAGAAAATCTTCAATCTCAACAGGGTATATATTCTCACCGCCGGTGATGATCACATCTTTTTTACGGTCCACCAGCCAGATAAATCCATCATCGTCCTGGCGGGCAATATCCCCGGTCAGCAGCCAGCCATTCACCAGCACCTCGCTTGTGGCTTCGGGGTTGCCATAGTAGGCTTTCATCACCCCCGGCCCCTTCACCGCCAACTCTCCTGGTTCACCCTGCAGCACCTGGCTTCCGTCTGCTCCGATAATTCGAATCTCCCAGTCAAATCCAGGCACGCCAATCGCCCCCACCTTGTGCATATTTTCCATTCCCAGATGAACACATCCGGGACCGGATGATTCGGTCAATCCGTAGTTGGTATCGTACTGGTGTTCGGGAAAGTGCTTCATCCACTCCCTGATCAGGCTGGGCGGAACCGGCTGAGCGCCGATATGCATGAGGCGCCATTGATCAAGGTTGTAATCCTGCAGGACCACATCGTCATTTTCGATAGCGAAGAGAATATCCAGAGCCCATGGCACCAGCAACCAGACGACGGTGATCTTCTCTTCCGAGATAGCTTCCATGATCCAGACTGGATCAATCCCTTTCATGATCACAGCCCTGGCGCCAACGATAAAGTTTCCAAACCAGTGCATTTTAGCACCCGTATGGTACAAGGGCGGTAGGCACAGGAAATTATCCTCATGGATTTGCTGATGATGCTGATTTTCAGCATAGCAAGCAAACTCCAGATTGCGATGTGTCAGCAGCGTTGCCTTGGGAGTCCCTGTGGTACCTGAGGTAAAATAGAGCGCAGCGTCGTCCAGAACGGAGATTTCACATTGTGGATTTTCAGCTGGATAGCGCTTCATCAGTTCCAGGCAGGATTCAGCATACACCGGCCTTTTCTCTTCCGGGCCCACAAATAGAAATGTTCCCACCTCTGGCTGCAGGTCAGTGACAATGCTATCCATTCTCTCAATGAACTCTTCACCGAAGATAACCACTACAGCGCCCGATGTCTGAACACAACTCTGGATGGTCTTCGCTACAAAGCGGAAATTAAGGGGCACCACCATTGCCCCTGTGCGTAAAATTCCAAAATAGATCGGAAGCCATTCAATGCAGTTCATCATCAACTGAACAACTCGGTCCCCTTTTTTGATCCCCTTATCAATCAGAGCTTGCGCAATTCGGTTGGATTGATCATCAAACTCCTGCCAGGTTATTTCAACCCTGCGGTTTTTGGCAGGTTCCCGTTCAATCAGTGCAACTTCAGACCCATAGGTGCGGGCGTTTCGAGAAAGAATGTCGGTGATTAACATGAATGATCCAATCTATTTAAGAAGGGTAACTGGCAATAACGTCAAAGGCTTTCTATATCCATTTCTTCCGGAAAGTCTGTACGACCAAACAGAGGCAGGAATGAAAAACAGAAAAAAACTGGTTCTCATTATAGGGATGTGGAACCAATTCGTCATTATTCGAAACTGTTTTTATAACGAATCGCTGAGGTTTTTTGACGCGACGCATATTTCGGTCACTTTTGACAGCAGTCACACGCTGTATTGTGCAGAAAACCGAAAGGTTCAGGATATGCTACATCCAGCGTTTCCGGCGCTTATAGGACTTGACCTCTTTAAAGGATTTTCTGCCGCCCCCCTGGGTAATCCCCATGTAAAATTCTTTCACATCAGGATTCTCCTTAAGCTCTTTAGAGGGTCCCTCAAGCACTACCTTGCCCGATTCCATAATATAGGCATAATTAGAGATAGCCAGGGCAACCTTGGCATTTTGTTCAACAACCAGAATGGTGGTTCCCAGATCAATATTGATCTGTTGGATATTGAAGAATATCTCCTTGACCAGAAGAGGAGCGAGTCCAAGTGAAGGCTCATCGAGCATCAACATTTTAGGTGCTGACATCAAGGCTCTTGCAATGGCTATCATTTGCTGCTCTCCTCCTGAACAGTATCCAGCCATCCGGTTTTTGACCTTCAACAACCGGGGGAATTGCTCATACATTCGATCGTGATCAGCCTTAATATTCTGGGCCCCATCTTTACGGGTGATGGAACCAACCCGAATATTTTCATCAACCGTCAAGTGTTTGAAAATTCGGCGCCCTTCCGGAACCATGGCCGCCCCTTTCCTAACAACGTAAGTACCGAGTCGATTGGTGATATCTTCATTTCGAAACTTAACAAACCCATCCTTGATAAAACCATTTTCAGGTTTCAGCAAACCGCTGATCGCTCTGAGAGTTGTTGTTTTTCCGGCACCATTTGTTCCCAACAGGGCAACAATTTTACCCTCTGCCACATCCAGGCTGACGCCTCTGAGGACTTGAATTATGTCATTATAGACAACTTCTATATTGTTAACTTCCAGCAGATTGCTCTGAGCGTCCACGTTTATTCCTGGTCAAATTGAATTGATAAATGGCTCTATTCAGGATTAAAGCCGTTTCCTTTTTTTCGAATCCCTATCGATCGAGAGCAGAACAACAATCCTCTGAATTATCGTTCTGCCATTTCGATTAATCGGGCTATTTAATTTTCTTGGCGTACTCAGAAATAAATGGTTTTCCAACAGCCCTGAAGACACCTTTCTTAGCAACATAGAGCTGCAGCGTATCCACACCTGCATGATCGCCCTTTCCAAACGTAACCGGCCCCACCGTTGTCACAGGATAGTAGGCATTGAAGCCATTCATCATGTTCAATTCGTTATAGAGCGACTTCTTGGTTACTTTCATTCCCTTCGCCTTCACTCGCCTGATGGTTTCAATGGCAACCTGGGTCACCATAATACCGTTGGTATAATTATGTGAGTTAGCTGTTTTTAAATTGCGACCATATTTCCTTGCCAGTGCCAGCTGGGCATTGGCCCCCGCACCTTTTTCAGATGTCAGCCCATAGGCTGTGGTCCAGAAAAAATTCTCAGATGCTTTTCCAGCCAGTGCAATCAAGTCGTTTCCACCCGTGTAATGGGCACCCATAAAGGTTAATTTACCCTTCTGTCCAAAACTTGTAGCAATTTTATTGAGGCGTTTTGCGTCCTTCAACATGGTTGCCACTGGTGACTGGATGGTCTGACAGATAACATATTGTACTTTCTTTTTCAGCAAGCGCTTGATCATGGCGGTATTATCCAGGTCCTTGCCGTGTTCAACCACCTCGACAAGATTCACTTTCAAGCCGGCCTTGATTGCTTTTTTAACGTCGGACAGCGGTCCTCGTCCAAAAGCTGAAGGATGAAGAAAAAGGGCAATTTTTGGGGTTCCACCTTTGTGATTACGAACCACGTACTCAGCCAATCCGATGGCCTGCTCTGAGTAAGAGGCTGTTGGCAGAAAAATATAGTTGGAATTTTCCAGGTTTCCAGCGTGAAAAGAAGCTGGCAATACTGGAATTTCTTCTTCTTCAAAATCTTTCTTCAGGCCCAGCGTGCTTCCTGTTGAGTAGTTCAAGTAGATCACCATATCCTGATCCATGAAATCCTCAAAATTTCGCTTCGTCGTAGCCGTCTGATAAGCATCATCACGAACAACACATTTCACGCGGTTGCTACCAAGAAGTTTCATATCATTGGTATATTTACAGTAATCCTCAATTCCTTTGGCATATGGGCTTCCTGCATCAGAGGTAGGACCAGTAATCGCCAGGGAAGAGCCGATCATGTATGTTTCTGCCAAAGCTGTTTGAGCTGTAAAAACAATCAGAAAAAGAGCGGTTGAAAAAACACTGAACAATATCATTTTTGAACGTTGCATCTTAATCCCCCTTCATTTTGGGTTTGTTTTCAAATAGTCAGAAAAACAGATGGTTCCCTGTCTGTTCCAGCACTCTATCCAATCAGAAACGACAATGAATCACCACCGACAGCGTTTGGTTCCGACAGCCTATTCATTATATCCAAGACAGCGTCACAGAAATGAGACGTTGGCCAAGGAGTGCCTACACACAGTCATACGGATATGTTTTATCTCCTTTTGTTTGAGGGTTCTCGAATAATAAACCCTGCCCGGGTGACTTTTTCAATAACGAAAAGGCCACAATTTGACATATGAGCGCACGATTCGCCACCAGTTCGCGATACCACGCGGTTCAAACATCAGAAAAAGTACGATTACCAGGCCAAATGTCAATGGTCGCAATGCCGTTGACAGGTTCATATTGGAAGGAAAATAGTGACCTGCTTTCTCAGCCAGGTTTTCAACCCGCAGTTCCAGAAACTGAATTGCGGCCGGCCCCCAGAAGGAACCATTTAACGTTCCCATACCCCCCACGATTGCCATTGCCAAGTATACAATGGAATGGTGAAGCGTAAATGACTCAAAACCAACTCCTCGATACAAATAGGCATGCAGCGCCCCGGCAATCCCGGCCAGAAAACCGGCCAGGGCAAAAGCATATACCTTGGTCAGTCCCGGGTGCATCCCCATAGCATCAGCTGCTCGATCGTTGTCACGAACAGCAACCAGACTTCGACCGTATCGAGTCCGTAGAATGTTGCGGACACCCAACCCAAGCAACACAATGACAACCAGAATAGCATAGTACCAGAACACATAGTGTTGCTTACGGACAATCTTACCGGTAAACCAGAAAACACGTCCCACAGATATTGTCTGCCCCTGGTTGAAAAAGGTAGAAAAATTTATCACCCACTGAAAAATAATTTGAAATGAGAGGGTCGCCATCAGCAGGTACAGATGCCTCAACCTCAGAGACGGCAGCCCGACAAAGGCACCGAATGCAGCTCCCACAAATCCGGCAAATAGTATTACCAGTGGCCAGGCATGGGTTATCAGCATGTGATCATCACCAATGAACCGTATGATCGAGGCCACGGTATAAGCACCAACACCAACAAACGCTGCATGGCCAATTGAGATCAGGCCGGCAAAACCGGTGAGAAGATTCAGTCCCAGCACAGCCACAATAGCGATCAGAATTGTATCAACCACCAGCATATTTCGACTGCTCAGCTTAATCAGAAGTGGCCAGAGAAAGAGGCCGAGGATAAAAACAATAAATAGTGCCCGATCCAGAAGCGTCGAAAATATTCTCTGTTCCTGCTGATAGGACGTAAAATAGTTACCGGTCGTTAGCCAACGATTTGCAGACATAGTTTATACCCGCTCAATTTCATGTATCCCAAACAATCCATGTGGTTTGAACAATAATATAATCAACAACAAGATATAAGGCAGCACCTCAGCTGTGCCGTTCAACCCCCAGTTTCCATCCAGATACCCGGAAGCGAACTGCTGAATAAGTCCCATCAGAACGCCTGCCACAACTGCTCCCAGTATTGAATCCAGCCCCCCCAGGATAACAACGGGAAAAACGATGATCCCGAACGAGTGGAGGATATCAAAATTCAACCCGGTTATATTGCCAATAATCCCACCAGCAGCAGCAGCTGTCAGGCCTGCTGTTGCCCAGGCCAGACCAAAAACGCGGGGTACTGACACACCAATCGACATAGCTGCCAGCTGATCGTCTGATACTGCCCTCATGGAAATACCCACAGTGGATTTCTTGAAAAACCAGGAAAAACCTGCAATCAATACCATGGTAATAATCACACCAACGAGCTGTGTCCAAGATACTGAAACTCCTCCAACCTCAATGGGTGTCTGTGGGAAAAACTCCGGAAAGGAGTAATTTTCAGAACCAAACGGTGTCAGGTAGACTATTCCATCGATGATGGACATCAGGCCTATCGTCACCATTATCACGGATATAATCGGCTCTCCGATCAATCGCCTCAGGAAAATCCGTTCGACACTCATGGCCAGGAAAAAAGTGATCACCATACTCATTACAAATGAGATGTATATGGGGATCCCGGCCCAGACCGTCAATGCGTATGTAATAAAACAACCGGACGCAATAATTTGTCCATGGGCCACATTGAGAACCCGGCTTGATTTGTAAATGAGCACAAACCCGAGTCCGGACAGTGCATAAATGGAACCCACCACAATGCCACTGACAACAAGCTGAAAGAAATAACTCATACTCCCTCACTCATGGTATAAAAACGGATATTGGTTTTAACAGTCGCAGATTGACCATCCTGATACTGAAAAAAAGCTTCGACTTCCTGTTCCTTCCTGGTCGCATCATACAACCCGTCAATCAGGTCCTTATACTTCTTCTGTACAAAACCCCGTCTGATCTTCCCGGTTTTGGTCAATTCACCTTCGTCCATATCAAGCAGCTTATACAAAACAACAAACCGATTGATCTTATAGTGGTCTTCGTCCACATTCTGATTAAACTCGACAACCTGCTGAAACATCAGCTTTTCGACTTCATCCTTTTGTGAAAGATCCATATAAGTCGAAAATGAGATTCCACGATCTTCTGCCCATTTGCCGACAACAATGGGATCAACATTGATCATAGCTGAAACAAACTCCTGCTTATCTCCCAGAATCACCGCTTCCTTAATATACGGACTGAATTTCAGCTTGTTTTCCAGAAACATGGGGCTGAACATCTTTCCGTCCTTATCATGCATCACATCAGAAAGCCGATCGATCACCACCAGATGGCCATCCTTATCGATATACCCGGCATCACCGGAGTGAAGCCATCCATCTTCCAGTAACTCCTTCGTTTTTTCGGGGAGTTTATAATAACCAGGACTCACAGAGGGAGAGCGCGAAAGGATTTCACCTTTTTCTGAAATCTTGCATTCAGTCTCCGGCAGTGGAAAACCAACGGTGTCTGATCGTATATCTCCGTCACGATGCATATAAGCAATACCAACGATCTCTGTCTGACCGTAAATCTGTTTCAGATTCACCCCGATTGCCTGATAAAAGGTGAACAATTCGGGTCCCAGAGCAGCGCCGCCTGTATAGGCCCGGCGGAGTCGCAACAAACCCAGCTGGTTGATCAGCGGCCGGTAGATCATCTGTCTGCCCAGCCAGGCCAGAATCCCTAACGACACTGGCATTTTTTTGCCCGACATACGGTAATCAGCTGCTTGTTCACCTACTTTCATGAAAAAAGCATAGAGCTTCCGGTTCAACCAGTAGGACTCATCGATTTTCAACCATATCTGAGAACGGATTGTCTCATATATACGAGGCGCGCCAAACATAAAATGGGGCCCGATCTCCCTGAGATCCTCCATGCTGGTCTCAACAGACTCGGGAAAATTGATGGTGATCCCGGTCGCCATGGCCACACCAAACGAATTCATCTGTTCTCCGATCCAGGCGAACGGCAGGAAAGAGACATACTCATCGGTGTCTTCCAGCTTGTCAGTCTTGCTGATCTGAACCCCCATATTGATATAGTTCCGATGGGTCAGCATCGTGGCTTTCGATAGCCCTGTGGTTCCAGAGGTCAAACAGAAAAAACAGATATCATCCGGTTTTCCCTCATCCACCAGAGATTCATACCGGCCCGGATTTTTTCGGGCGACCTCTTTGCCCATCTGATACAGGTCCTCAATATCCATAAACCAGTCATCTGAACGATAACTGCGCATGCCGCGCGGATCTTCGTAGATGACTTTTTTAACCTTGGGCAGTTTATCTCTAATCTCTACGAGCTTATCAACCTGCTCCTGGTCATCACAAAAAACCATCTCGATGTCCATGTAGTCGAGCAGCTGATTGATTTCTTCCGGGAGGGTCGTCTGGTAAACACCAGCAGCAATTGCTCCCAGGGACTGTGCTCCAACGGCCATAAACAACATTTCGGGAATGTTGTCCCCAATCAGGGCGATCTTCCCCTCTTTTTTCAGGCCCAGTGCTTCCAGTCCCAGGGCTACCTGACTGACACGTTCGTAATAAAGATTCCATGTGAAGTTATTCCAGTAACCGAAATCTTTTTCCCGGAGAGCTGTTTTTTCACCGGTCTTATTGACACGCCAGCGAAGCAGTTGGGGAATGGTAAACTGAAGCAGGTGATCTCTATTTTCCATTCTTTATTATTCCTCCCCAATATAGGCTTCGATCACTTTGGGATTCTGCGCAATTTCTTCAGGTGTGCCGGATCCAATCAACTCTCCAAAATCAAGAACGTAGATATGGTCTGAAATATCCATAACCACTCCCAGGTCATGTTCAATTAAAACGACCGTGACATCGCGATCCTGCCGAATATCAACAATAAAACGAACCATGTCCTCTTTTTCTTCGATATTCATTCCGGCCATGGGTTCGTCCAGTAGCAATAATTGGGGTGCCAGTGTCAGCGCCCGAGCCACTTCAACCCGCTTCTGTATACCGTACGCAAGATTACCAACAATTTGATGCCTGACAGCTTCCAGTTCCATGAAGTCGATAATCTCTTCCACATACTCCCTGTTTTCGGCTTCAATACGAGATGCTTTCCCAAAATAGAAAACAGCCTGCAGGAAATTGTATTTCAGGTTCTGATGGCGGGCGAGCAACAGATTATCCAGAACAGACAAGCCGCTGAAAAGCTCAAGGTTCTGAAACGCCCTTGCAATACCGAGATTTGATACCTGATGGGGAGAAAAGTTGGATATGGACAACTTATGTTCGCCAAACTGGATGTCACCGGATGTCGGATGATAAAATCCCGATATACAGTTCAGGATACTGGTCTTACCCGCACCATTTGGACCAATCACTGATGTTATCATGTTCGGATTTATATCCATATTCACACCGGAGAGTGCGTTGAGGCCACCGAATGATAGTGTTACATTTGATATAGTTAACAGGGACATGGTGTCTTCTCTAAATTAACAAATTGAAATAGCAACCCGCATAAAATGATAATGTTCCAGGTAAAGAAGGCCATATCCTGAAACCGCTTCAATCATTTACCAATGCCTGATCGAGCCTCTCATCGGCCCTTTGTTATGATGTAAAGCAGCACCAGGAGTGTAATCAAACTTGAAAAGCCATAAAAGCAACTCTTATCGAGGTATTAATTATCAAATGCTTGTTTTTTGTCAACCAATTTTTAAAAATTTGTTATTTATCGGCCGTATATTTGCAGAACGATGGTTCGCTATATTCTTGGCCAGCAGATCGGAAGACCTCGCTATCAATAGCCTTTCGATCTATTTCCTTAAAGATATCATTGGTGACCATGAAGACAAATATCATTTGGCTTGATAATTTCTGATGACTGGTTTATAGAAATTAAAAACCCCTATCGTGCGCCGGTCAGACATATTTGCAGAACAGCACTCCACTACCCAGAATCGCCGGGCAATACGACTGGGATCGACTACATAAACACAGAGTTTGCGGACCATGGAAACCCCTGGGTTACCGGGAAGTCTGATGACAACAGGATATCAGGAGAAGAGATGGCAGTAAAGAAATCGAGCCAGACAAACGAGGTCGGGAAAAAGATCAAAAAAGCCAGGACTGCAAAGGGTTTCACGCTGGAGAACATTGCCAATGAGACCGGATTTACGATTGAACATCTGAAGTCGATCGAGTCCGGGAAAAAGATACCGTCTGTCGGATCTCTACTGCAGATTTCAAAAGTGCTGGGGATAGACTCCGGATTTCTGTTGAAAAGCGAAGGAACAGCCCTTAAAAATCGGATTCAGGCCTACACCAAACGTACAGATAATTATGCCTATGAAACCCTGACACCGGGAGCTGAAAGCAAACACTTGAAAGCGTTTCGGGTCACTATTGATCCGATGCAGGAACACCAAGGTGTCGGGTACTGCCACGAAGGAGAGGAATATGTATATGTCCTTTCCGGGGAGATTGAGCTGATAGTAGGAGATCACAAGAATCTGCTGATAAAAGATGATTCACTTCATTTTAATTCAGGCATCAAGCACCAGATGAAAAATATTGGCAAAAAGGCAGCCAATCTGCTGGTGGTGGTTTACGGACCATAAGCCATTTTTGAAACACGCTTTAACGTCACTGAAATACCACCATTCAAAGGGAGACACCTGTGTTTTATCAGCTAACCAACGAACAACTCATGATTCAATCCATGGTCAGGGAATTCGCAAAAAAAGAGATTGCCCCAACAGCCATGGAAAGAGATGAGACCAAAGCGTTTCCTGCTGAAAATTTTAGAAAAATGGGAGAGCTGGGCCTGATGGGTATGATGGTCCCGCCGGAGTTTGATGGTGAGGGGGCCAACACCGTCAGTTACGTACTGGCACTGTCAGAAATCGCCTATGCCTGCGCCTCAACAGCGGTCGTCATGTCCGTTCATAACTCAATCGTCTGTGAAAGCATCAACAAGTATGGAAACCAGAAGCAAAAAGAGCGGTACCTGCCCCTTCTGACTTCGGTAGAAGCAATCGGGGCTTTTGCTCTGACAGAACCAAACGCCGGATCAGACCCGGTTGCACAGACAACTACCGCTGTCCGGGATGGCAACAGCTATATTTTAAATGGCAATAAGTGTTTTATCACATCTGGATCCAATGCCGGCATTGTAATCGTCACGGCAAAAACAGATGACAGTGCCCGACACAGGGGAATCAGCGCCTTCATTGTCCGCAAAGACAACCCCGGTTTAAAGGTTGGGCATATTGAAAACAAGATGGGACTGCGCGCGTCTGATACAACAGACCTGATCCTTGAAAACTGCCAGGTTCCAATCGAGGACCGCCTGGGAGAAGAGGGAGAGGGGTTTATGATCGCCATGACAGGCCTTGATTGCGGACGCATTGGCATTGCGGCCCAGTCCATCGGAGTGGCCCAGGCCGCTTTGGACGCAGCGGTACAATATGCTAAAAAACGTGAGCAGTTCGGGCAGAAGATCTCAAAATTCCAGGGTTTACGATGGATTATTGCTGATATTGCAACTGAAATTGAGGCCGCCAAACAACTTGCATTTTCCGCCGCTGCTATGAAGGACAGGGGTGAGCCGTTTACGGTTCCCGCTTCCATGGCCAAATTATTTGCATCCGAAATGGTTAACCGTGTAACTGCGAAAGCCCTGCAGATACACGGGGGTTACGGCTTCATCAAGGACTACACCATCGAGCGCCTATACCGGGATGCGCGCGTTTTCACTATCTATGAAGGCACTTCTGAAATCCAGAGGATTGTCATCTCCAGCAGTGTGCTGAATGATAAACGCTTGAAATAACCTGCTGAATTTTTTACTCAACTCAAAAAAGGAATCTGCCATGTTAGTGAAGAACTGGATGAATACCGATTTCGTGACTGCCAGGGAAGATGACTCCATGCAGGAGGCAATCAGACTGCTCAAGGAGTATCCGGTTGAACTATTGCCCGTCATGGATAAAAGAAAGCTGGTGGGGATCATCACCGATCGAGACCTGAAAAAGGCATCGGCATCCGACGCAACCAGCCTGGATACTCATGAAGTGCTTTACCTCATTTCAAAGATCAAAATCAAGGACATCATGTCCAAGAAGCCGATCACCGTGCATTGTGAATTCACCATTGAGGAGACAGCCCAGTTGCTGATGGACAGTGGTATATCCGGAGCACCCGTTGTCGATGACGACAACAGAGTAATTGGTGTAATCAGCAAGACAGAATTGTTCAAAGTTATCATCAGCCTCACCGGGGTCGAGACAAAGCGGGGAATTCAATTCGCCTTTAAAGTCGAAGACCGGCCGGGTTCAATTAAAGAGGTGGCGGACATCATCAGAAAGCATGGCGGAAGAATGGAAAGTATCCTCAGCACGCACCAAGGTGTGCCAGAGGGATTCCGCAAAGTCTTTATTCGCATGTACGATATTGATCGCGATAAAATTCAACAACTAAAGGACGAACTCCGCAACGAAGCAGACCTGCTCTACTTCGTCGACCACATGGATAACCAGAGAGAAATATATTCCACATGAAACCGTTCATTACACACTTTAGACTTTGTCCTGGAATGACTAGCCTGAATGGATTTACGTTACAATTTGTATCGACAGAACGGAAACATGTGACTAAACTTCAACTAACCGGGGAAATACCGCAGTGCCAATTGTCTGCTGAATTTATTGGTATTTAGCTGGATAGTCCCTGAGGCAACAGAATCCACCAGCTGTTCCCCACACGGGGAGAACAGCCGTTGAAAATATCGGCTGTTCGGATAGAAGCCAAGCGCCTGTCCATTACACTCTGTTCTTAATCGTCGGTTACATTGAGCGCCGACGATTCATCGGTGGTTCATTCGATTCGAAGTGTTTTAAACATAAAGAAACAGTCAAAACCCAGCAAGTCGAGAACAGAGCATACCCGAAAATACATCGACACCCTTTTGAGCGAAAAGCTGAAGGAAAACATCCTTTCAAAGGATAACTCAGAAAAATAATCAAGCCTTGTAATAGTGGTTATCATCTGAACATCGTCCCAATATATCTAAATCATTTAATTCTTAGCTAAGATGGCAAAGCGATCTCGCAAACCGGAATTCTATTCACAGTTCATGGAAGCAGATTTTTATCCGGACGCTAATAAGATCATAAAATTTCATGAATCTCACAATTACTGGAATTTTAAGACCGGTAAGAAAATATATAAGGTGAAAAAACGGGAAGCCACTGAAAGTTCAGCTTCTCTGGAGGAGGTTTTCTGCCAGGAGATGATTCGCCGATTACAAGCCTATTCTCCAGAATTGCAAACAGAATTGGCCACAATTAAAAAAACTACCACCGGATTTCAGCTGGATCGGGATGGTCAGTTTGATACCCCTGTTTTGTACTACGTGATCATCATGAATCAGCTCTCAAGCCGATCCTTTCTGAGCAATGTCATCAGTAAGGGAAAACTGAACAAAAAAACTGTGGAGAGCGTCGCCCGATTTCTGTTTCAGCTACATGAGAATGCCGAGGCCACCCCCTCAAAGCATGAAGGTACCTCTGAATCGATCCTGCAAGTTCTGAATGACCTGATTTATCAATCTAAAAAATATCTGGGTGTCACCATCACACAACCCATGATTGATATGACATTACGTCCGCTGGAGAAGTACATTGTTGACAATCGAAAGTCACTGCTGCGTCGGGTTAAAAGAGGAATGATCAGGGAAGTACATGGTTGCTTCATACCCAGAAAAATATTTGCTGGTAAGGAGTCCATTTTAGCATTGGCTAAGACAAATGATCCGTTGAAAAATCGATTCCGTGATATCACTTCAGATATTGCGGATTTGACCGTAGAATTGATTCATAAAGGTGAAAGCGACATGGCGACCTATTTCGTTAAGGCCTATTGCAAGCAGTCGGAAGACCGTGAGATTAAAGCTGTTCTCCCAATATACCAGGCCCTGAAATGCCTTTCACAGGGATTGAAATACAGTATTACACTCAATCAATTTGACGAAAAAACAGCCGAAGATAGAAAAAACAGGGCAACTGCCTATTATGAGCAGGCTATTGAAGTTGTCCATCAATTATGATCTAATTATATGGTAAATCGTTTTGGTTTCTACCCGCTGATAGCGCGTTAGATAGCACCTTTCATTTTCCATAAAATCGACTATTAAGCGACCATTGTCATTTGCCCTCATATTGGTTCTCTCACAATTCGAGCAATCGGTTTAAACATGCTTTTCATCACAAAAACTGAAACCCACTGATAAAAACAGGATAAGCCCTCAATCCGTTTCGCCCCGATTACTGATAATCAGGCAGAAGGTATGAAACAAAGGCTCTTGCATTCAGTCCGAAACCTTGGTTAACATTGGCTTAAAGAAATCTATGAAACTCCGTTTGTTACTGATCATCATCCTTCTTTTCAGCTCCCAAAACTCCTTTGCCGAGCGATTTGTCCCTGAGTCGGAAATTCTCAAACGTGTCCTGGCAATCGTCAATCAAGTGTATGTTGACAGTAAGCGGGTTAAACCTTCCAAAATGCTGGAAGGGTCCCTGGATTACCTTTCAACCAGCATCGCCCCTGTACTGACAACTTTTCAGGAAGATGATTCATCTGTGGAAGTGAAAATCAGCGTGGATCAGTTTAAGCAAACATTTAAGTTCAGAAAACCCAATAATACAAATGAACTCAACCGGATCCTCCAACGCCTGATCCGATTTGTGAAACAGCGATTGGATACCAATGAGAAACTGGAGAACGTAGATTACGCTGTTATAAACGGGTTTTTAAGGCAATTAGATCCACACTCCTCTTTCCTGATACCTGAAATATATTCCGATTTCAGTGCCAGTACTTCTGGAAACTTCGGTGGGGTCGGCATGATGATCGGTCTGAGAAAGGGCACCCTGACAATAATCGCTCCCATTGATGATACACCGGCATCACGCACGGGCTTGAAAGCTAATGATCAGATTGTTCAAATCAATGAAGAATCCACGATAAACATGTCTCTGACAGATGCTGTCAAAAAACTGAGGGGTCAAAAGGGAACCAAGGTTGATATTTACATCATGCGGAAAGGGCTGACATCCCCAAAAAAGTTCACCATTATCCGTGATATCATTAAAATAACCAGCGTTGAATCTTACTCCTTTGAAAAAAACCAGCAAAGGGTTGGCTATCTCAAAATAAATACCTTTCAGCAAAATACCATGGATGAGATCAACTCTCATCTGCACGAGATGGATTATGATTTAAACGATTTTCATGGCCTTATCCTAGACCTCAGAAACAACCCGGGCGGACTGTTGGATCAGGCAATTAAAGTCAGCGACCGCTTTCTAAACAATGGTGTTATCGTATCAACTGCCGGACTGACACCCGATTCAATAAAAAGCTATAAGGCGCACTGGTTCAGAAGTATCATGGATATTCCAATCATTGTCATTGTCAACAACGGTTCAGCATCAGCCTCAGAAATCGTCGCGGCGGCATTGAAAAAGAACAAACGAGCGGTGGTCATTGGCATCCAGACCTTCGGTAAGGGCTCTGTCCAGCAGGTCATCCCCTTTAAAGAGGGATCTGCGCTGAGATTGACCACCTCAAAATACCTGACACCTGGCAATATTTCCATTCAATCGGTTGGTGTAACACCCCATATTGCTGTCACACCTTACTATATCTCTACCGACTTCCTACACGTGACATCGCCCAAACTGGATCAGGGCGAAAAAAGCCTTGATCAAAATTTCGCTGAATGGGGAGACAAAGCCGATGTCCCGCTGCAGACTGTTTTTTATCTATTCGAAGACGAAGACAAAAAAGATGAAGATCAGGAGATCAACCTTAAGGTGGCAAAAAGAAAACGTCTTGAGAAAGATTTTCTTGTCCAGACTGCTATTCAGATTCTGCGAGAGAACAATAAAATGGACTTTAACCATTTGCTGAACCGCGCTCTTGCATACACGGGGAAGGAACAAACCATCCAGGAGCAGAAGCTGATTGACAAATTTGCAGCCTTTGAGATCCCGATTGACTGGAAATCATATGAAATTTCCAAGCAGGGGCACATCAAAAGCAGCGTCTGGCTCGAAATCAAAACCGTTTCAGGAAAAAAGGAGGTCTGGAGCAAACATAGCGGACCAATTCAGGCAAATAGCGACATCAGATTATACCTGGTGGCAAAAAACATTGGCAAAACCCCAGTATCCAAGTTAATGGCAACCACTGCATCAAAAAATGGGGTTTTTAATGACAGACAATTCGCGTTTGGCAGGCTTAACCCGGGTGAGTCCAAACAGTGGTTTATTCCTATCAAGATTGCTGAATCATCGAATTCGAGAAATAACTTGATTTCACTGGTTTTTACCGATCAACAGAAAAGAAAAATTCACGAGGACGCCATCGCCCTTGTCATCAAAGAAAAAGAGCGACCTCTCTTCAAGTACACCATTACACCTTATGAAAACAAAAATTTTCAATCAAAAGGAAATGGTAACGGACTTCTTGAAAGCGGTGAATCAATCGCGGTGAAGGTGGATATTACAAACATCGGCCATGGGAAATCAGGCCCTCTGACCGTTTTACTGCGGAATGGAGAGGGGAAGATTATTTTCCTCAAGAAGGGGAGACAAAACCTTGAAGCATTAAATCCAGACGAAACAAAATCAGCAATCCTGACATTCGATTTGAAAGAGATACCAATAGACAGAAATCTCGATTTTTCGGTGAACATCCTTGATGGAACGTTCCCGCTGACCTCCATAGACCAGAAAATCAAGTTTCCCGTAGGGTCGGTTATCAAAAGCACTTCAAATACATCACCAGCAATTGAGATGCACTCCGACGCTCTATTGATTACAGCGAGCAACTCTGACATTGTGGGCCGAATAGTAGATCCACAAGGTGTAAAAGATTTGTACGTTTTTCAAAACAAGAAAAAGATCTATTATAAGAACTTCGTCAAAAGACAAAACCGAACCACTGTGGACTTCACCTTGACATTGAATCTAAAAGACAAGAACAATAGCATTGTCATTGTGGCGAGGGATGACAACGATGTAACGGCCCGGAGGAGATTTTATTTGCGTTATGCAGCATCTAAGTAGTTGCAATTAATCTACACACTTGGTACATAGAACCCAAAAATAAAGTATTTAGAAAATAATTTTGGCCCTATCTGATCCATATGTGATCAGCAATTGCCTTTAACGCTCATCCTTATTAAGTAAGATATAACAGCTATTTAGACAAAGTATCATTAAACGATCTATTTTTTTGATATTTTCCGAAAAAATTCAATGTGTTACATTTTGAAGCACTCGTCTCAAGCACAACCGTGTAGTATGGCAAACGGGAAAATATTTGTAAAGAATTAGAACAAAAGCGATTTATTATCAAAGACATAAAGACACTGCCAACAACGTCTTTTTCAACATGGGAGTTAAGAATGGCTCGTGAAACTATTGTAAAAAGTCCTAATTTCGTTCATCCAGAAAAACCAAGTGCTGTAGGTTCACGCAACAGTCTGCATCGACAGAATCGTGATGAATACGAAGAAGCCAAAGGTATAATCGACGAGGAAGTTGATAAAATCTTAAATCACATCCACGCAAAACTTCCCCCGGAAGTATTGGAAAAATTGGATGTTATGGGTTCGGTAAAATCGAAACTTCATAACTATTTCAATCAGGATTTTCAAAATATGCTCAATCGTTACCTCGTAACGATGGAAGATGAGATGAACAAGAAGGTCCGGGACTTAGTCGATAAAGAGGAAAAAAGGACTCTCAATAAATATACCCCTCGCGAGATAACTGAAATACTGGAGCGCGTCGGCGATTCAGAGACATTTAATACCGAGGACATTGAAAAGTCGGTAATCAATATGTACAGTCACCTCCAAGGGCATATTGAGCGCGGTGTCTCAGACCTGGAAACCAATACTAATTCTCTGCTTCGTGAAAAAACAGATGTCGGGGTTTTTATTCGTGGCGAAAACTCTTACGCCATAGAAAAATGTACATTTAAAGATAACTCAAGGCGCCCCTAAACAGTAATGGACCTGAAGCTGTCTATTAGTATACTCGATTCTGAGCTGATCAGTCGCATTTACCACTACCAGGTTCCTGTCACATCAATTATCCGCGATATCGTGGCAAAGAACATTCATGAACTGATCGATAAAGAGATCGAGGAGATAAACCAACAGTCGACGGAAGAGGGTAGCATTGAGATGAGCGACTCAGAACGAATTTTTGAGAAACTCCGAATCATGGATAAATATATCTCTGACGACAACACTGACGATTCAAAACGGTATCAGTTCGTCGCAAAGAAATTTCTTGACGCTGTTGACGGCATACAGGCTGAGATCGAATCGAAGGATTTTGATGCTCTAAATATTCGAGAAAACATAAAAAAGATTATCGACAACGAGAATATTCGCAACCGCGGATTCAATACCGCTGTCAACTCAATTACATCCATTTTGGATAACAGCAAGATGGGCTACCAATTCATCGAAAACTATAAAAATGCCAGAGAGTGCGTCATCCGGGAATATGAAGAGGAGGACGTTACAAAACTGCCGGACGAACGCTACAATCTGCGCTTGGTTTACTATGATCAGAAGCAGCTGAAATCACTTCGCAAAGCATACTCAAAGCAGATTGATGAGATGGAACGAGAGGTGATGCACCTGTGGAAGGTCTGTCATGGAGTGTACACAAACGACCGCGACGACAAAGACTACGATGATTGGGAAACCCTGGCAGATAGAATGCTGAAACCGAAGAAGAAGAAGGGATTTTTCAGATCAAAGAGTGACGATGAGCCAGAAATTGAGGAGAAGAAGCCGCTTTGGAATGAGATCAGTTTTATTCAACCCAAGGATACAATTGTCAGTAAGTCCAACCCGACCGAAGAGGCCCGAATAGACGAAGTTGGAGCCCGTTTTCCATTAATGCGGGAAAAACTTCAGAAAGTTTATATTGATCAAATTGATGAGACGCGGCAGATCCTTGATGCCCGGTTGAACTTCCTTCAGGAACAGTTTGAGGAGTTCACCAACCAAATCAATCCATATCATGTACAACCTGGCTTACTTCTCGACATCGACATCATCAGCATCAAGAAGAAAAAGACGACGATGATGAATATGGCAAATGTCATCAATGAGTTTCTCCACTCCGTATCCAAAGGTTTCTCAGACACAATTGCTGAAGAGGACGTAATGATCACGGAAAAAGAGACTTACGAAAGTGAATTCGTCGGTCTTCAAGAGTAAGGACCTGTAAGAGAATGCTTTTCAGTCGCTCCTGACAGCATGCCGGGAGTGACTGAACTTTTTCAACGCAAACTTAAAGCTGGTATCAAATTACCCCCTTCTGGAATTGGCTATAACCAATCAGGTTTCTGATGTGTCGTTACAACGCTGGACTAAGCGATTGCTGAAACTTTCCCCGAAAGGGCAGTCAATTCAAAAGAGTCAATGCAGTTACACAATATCCTGATAACGGACAAAGCCGACCTTGCTCCCTCTGTTTCATTCACAGAAAATAGCTCTGTCATCGAGCTTGCAGGAAAAGACCTCGGAGCCAGCCTCACGGAGCACCTGGCAAACCATCAGATCTCACGTGGGACAAGTATCAATCTGATTCTTGATCAGGGTTACATCCGGTATCAGTATTTCAAGCTTCCTCTGGTATCATCTCGTAAAATTCGACAGATATTGAGTTTCGAACTTGATGAGACGCTCTTAAGCGGAGTAGAGAACTACATATTCAGCTATTCATCACAATCTTCCAAGAATTCCGGCGTAACAGAGGTTGGGGCCTATATTATCTACAAGCAGGTTCTTGACGATCTGGTTTCCATGTTCAAAGCATTCAATCTGGAGTTGCGTTGGGTTACATCTCTGGAAAACTTAATGGACCTGGGGTACATCGAAAAAAGCGATCTCGGTAACAGAATTCATATTGACTTGTCTGACAGGCTCCAAGCTGCAAGGTTCTTCATTTATCACAGCGGGTTTTTGACAGGTGTTTCCTCCATATCCGGACGTGAGAATCTAAAGGATGATACTGAGGCTGAAGGCCCGCAAGGCTTTATCGATCAACTCAATCAGAAGGTTTCCTCCATTCAACTGGCAGATGTCGGCCTCACAGTGATCTCTATGTCTGGATCTACCGACGGCCACATTGTCCTCAACGATCATCAGGAATTTGAAATCGTCCAGAGGAATCAATCAACATCGAAGGATGTGAGAGATAGTGTATTCGAAGTGCGGCTGGACCACCCGAGACGGGTCAACCTGATTAAGTCCAGTATTCTAATCATCCAGGAACTAAAAAAATATTTCCGGCCACTAATGATCACTACCGGAATCTTTGTCCTCAGCCTTGTCATTTACATGGCCGCCACAGGTTATCGCAGTTACCTTGATCTCGAATCCGTTGAGTCACTTGAAAGGCGGCTGAATCTAAAGATTTCAGAATACCTGCCAAAGGGAACCTCAAAACCAAATGCGCTTTATATACTGGACGAGCGGGTTCAAAGTATCAAACAGGAAAAAGAAAGAAACCGAAACTTCGAGCGGCGAAATTATCGCGTTTCCAGCACACTAACAGACCTTTCCCATTTAAAAAAAGACGTTCCAACACTCGTACTCTCTCGCTTTTCTCTTAATGAACAGGTCATCCGTTTCCAGGGAAGTACAGCAACAATAGCAGAGTTCGATCGTCTGCAGGAATTATTGACAAATCTGTTCCCTGTCGACACCCATCAGCTCAAAACAAACGAAAAAAGCCGCGGTAATGGTGTTATCGAATTTTCAACCGCCATACAATTGAAAAAATAGCAACTCCCGGAAAAGCAGGCATGGAACTGACTCTAAGAGAAAAAGCCTTGATAATGGCTGCACTGACTATTTTGTTGCCCCTGTTTTTTTTCAAGCTTGTCCTTTCACCCCTAAATGATTACAGGCAGAAACAGAAAGTGGCTGTCAGTCGGTTAGAGGTGAAAATCCGGCAAATTGACCACCTCGGCCAGGAACTGAGACATCTAGAACAAAACCGTAAAAGCCAGACGATTTCACTGAGCAAAAATATAGACCGCTTGCTCCGTCGTCATAAGATTAAGTCAAGATCCAGCACAATTGTGGATAACAATGCGGATGGTCGACAAAGCCTGGTATTAAAACTGGACGAAGTTAACCTCACCGAGTTGATTCATATTTTATACAGTATCGAAAACGCTTCGCCGATAATAGCCATTAAGAGTATCGACATCAACCCGGCATATAAAAACAAAAAACGGTTTCGCTTTTCAACCGCTTTAAGTAGTTGGTAGGGACATCCTTCATGCTAAAAAAGCTCTCAACTATTTTTATATCAGTCCTGTTCTTTGGGATGACTCTGTTTATGTCATTCTGGCTCACTGTTTCCGAGGAGAAGCTGCTTTCATGGACACGTTTCCATGTCAGGCGCTCACTTCCAAGGCAGGTAACCGTAACAATCGAGACACTCCAGACTCGTTTCTGGGGCTTCGAACTTGGGCAGGTCACCTTAAGGGATACCAATCAACAGCGTGACTGGCTTAAAATCGACACGGTCAAGGTCCGCTTTAATGTCATCGCACTTGTTTTCAGCCAGGAACTGCCATTTGAGTTTAATCTGTATGGCGGAAATGGCAGCGGCACGATAGGTTATTTGCCAAATTCGCTGATTAAATTAAGGGTCTCGAACATGGAGCTTAACTGGGTTCCTGCCATTCGCCGTACTCAAATAATAAAGTCCAACCCAACCCTGGAACTGGAGGGCAAGTTCGCACCCGACACCAGAATAGGAAACATTCAATTTCAGGTCAGAAACATTAAAATGAGCGGTGATAAAGCCCGTACAAACCTGTCGGTTAACTTACCTGATACTGACCTGGCAAACATCAGAGCGGACTTGAAATTTAACCGCAAACAAGTGGAAATGACCATTGATACGACAGGCGACGTAGAGGCTCATGTTGAAGGTCGGGTGTATGGTGACTTGGGAAGGATCAAGAGGGCAAAGGCCGACCTGAAACTGAATGCCAGAATAAAGAAGACCTATCAGGCACAACTTGGCATTTTCAATAGTATTCTTAATAACTATCGATCTAAGAATGGGCGCATTTCCATTCACTTAACCGGAAAATTATCGGCACCTCAGATCAAAAAATTCTGATTTGCCAGACCCATGCAAATCTTTTCCTGATAGTCTATAATAGCTTTTGGAATCACTTGGGAAAAAGGTAAGCAATTGATCTGACCACTCTCATCATCGATAATTGGAAATATAGACAGAATGGTGAAATATAAAACAGTCATTGCAATTGGTATTGTTTCAATTCTCAGCATCCTCATATTTGTTGGCGCCTTAATGGTTCCTTTTGGGGGGCAATCAGATCAAACGGTCTACGTTGTAATCAAGAAAGGTCAAAGTCTCAACAGAATTGCAGCTAATCTTGAAGACCAGAACCTGGTCATCTCACGATCTCTGTTTAAATGGGGATCCATTTTCCTGGGAAAACGCCGAAGTATCAAGAGTGGAGATTACGAAATCAAGGGGCGGGTTTCAGCATATGCTGTGATTCACCTGCTGAGCAAGGGAACCACTATCCTTAAAAAGGTAACGATCCCTGAAGGGTTACGAATGATAGAGGTCTTTGAGCTGCTTTCCAAATCCGGGCTGGGATCACTTGAGAACTATCACAAATACAGCAGGCAGGAGGCATTTATTCAGTCGCTGGGATTTGGAGTTTCCATTACCTCCTTGGAAGGATTCCTGTTTCCGGAGACGTACAAATTTTCAAAAGACACATCTGCTCAGACCGTATTGAGAGCTATGGTTAAAGCCTTTTTTGAGAATATTCCCAAAGACTATACCAGCCTGGCAAATAGCGTTAAGCTCACCAACTATGAAGCTATTGTTCTGGCATCCATCATCGAAAAAGAGACCGGAGCCTCATCGGAGCGAAAACTAATTGCCTCTGTATTTCACAATCGCCTCAAAAAGAACATGAAATTACAGACAGATCCGACAGTAATTTACGGAATTAAAAACTTTAACGGCAATCTGACCCGAAAACAACTTCGTACCCGGACACCGTACAATACTTATATGGTCAAGGGGCTACCGCCGACTCCCATCGCAAATCCAGGCCTTGCCGCATTAATGGCCGCAGTCAACCCTGCTGAAACAGATTATCTATTCTTCGTCGCTAAAGGAGACGGCACCCACAAATTCACAAATAATTATCGAGACCACGATCATGCCGTCACGAAATATCAGCGACGGCGAAAAAGGAACTACAAGTCATTTTGACACACGGCCTCTAGTCGGTTCTCCTTGACAGATGTTTTATGATTCAAGGAGAATAGAAAGGAAAGACAAGCCCGTTAATATTGTCTTCACGAGCCAAACTGGTCTTAATCTTTGATTCAGGAGAAATTGAATGTCTGACAACATGAATCCCTGGGGGGATCGCAATAAAAAGCCCTCCGAACTTGATGATTTAATTCAGCAGGGATTAAAAAAAATATTTAATATTAAAAAGGGAGGCAAACCGCCTTCAGGTAACGAGAATGATGCCAGGGGCCCAAGCGGTATGAACTTCGGAATTATCGTTATCATCCTGTTTGTCCTTTTTTTGGGGTATCAATCAGTCTACCAAATTCAACCCAATGAGCAGGGTGTTGTTTTACGATTCGGTAAATTCAGCAACGTCACCAGCCCCGGCCTGAATTTTTTGATCCCCCTTATGGAAAAGGTGGTTAAAGTAGATGTCGAGAGCATCCGGAACGAAGAGTTCGGTTTTCGACAAAACGTCTCGAGGACTTACAGTCAGGCGTCCAATGCGCTGGATCTGGAATCGTTGATGATTACATCTGATAAAAACGTGATTCAACTGAACTGGGTCGTTCAGTATAAAATTCGGGATGCTGAGAATTTTCTTTTTAACATCAGAGATCCACGGGCCGCCGTGAGGGACGTTTCTGAATCAGTTATTCGCAGGTTGGTGGGGAACCGGGATTTTGACTATGTTCTCAACAACAGGGAAGAACTGGCCGAATCAACCTTGCTGGAGATGCAGGACCTGATTGATAAATACAAATCCGGAATTCAACTGGTGGTTGTGCAACTGCAGGATTTAAACCCCCCTGACCCGGTTCGCCCCTCTTTCAACGAGGTCAACGAGGCAGAACAAGACAAAATCCGTCTTGCCAATGAGGCTCAAAAAGAGGCCAACACCAAAATCCCCCATGCACTGGGTACAGCTAAAAAACGGATCCAGGAGGCAGAGGGTTATGCCATCGAAAGAGTCAACCAATCCCAAGGTGATGTGGCCAGGTTCAATGCCATTTTAAAACAGTACGCCTCAGCTAAAGAGGTAACTCGAATCCGTATGTATGTTGAGACCCTCAAGAATATGCTGCCAAAGGTCAAAGATATTGTCGTAATTGATTCGGACAAAAACGGTATGGTTCCCCTGTTAAATCTGGGGGATGCACTGTCACCCAAGGCAAGAAAATAGGAAGGACGATAAAAACACCTTTTAAAACATTAGTATAACAGGAGCAGCATCATGAAACGTGCCTTAGTAGTTGTATTGCTGGCCATTCTTTTCGTTGGGTTCAACGGCTTTTTCGTTGTTGACGAAGGCGAGCAGGCCATCATCACGCAATTCGGCCAACCCATCCGCGAAACCATAAAGGATGCAGGCCTTTATTTTAAAATTCCGTTTGTCCAGAAAGCCCATTATTTTGACAAGCGGATTTTAAAATGGGACGGCGATCCCAACGAGATTCCAACGCAGGATAAAAAATATATCTGGGTTGACACAACCGCCCGCTGGAGAATCAATGACCCCTTGCTGTTTTTACAGCGGATGAATAATGTCAACCGGGCAACATCAAGGCTGAATGATCTGATCAATGGATCTGTCAGGGATTTCGTCACAAAAAACAGTCTGGTTGAAATCATTAGAAGCTCTGACTGGAACAAAACCTTTACCCAGACCACGGAAAAAACGCAGAAGAAAGAAATCATCGAAGTGGGGCGTGACAAGTTCTCACAAATCGTTCTCAATAACGTCTCAACAGTCGCCGGGAGTTTTGGTATTGAGGTATTGGACGTGCTGGTCAAGCGAATCAATTATACAACCCAGGTCAGGGAAACTGTCTATGCCCGGATGATTTCTGAGCGTCAAAGAATTGCTGAACAGAGACGGTCGGAAGGAGAGGCGAAGAAGGCTGAGATTCTGGGAGACATGGAAAAACAACTTAAGGATATTGAATCCGGCGCGTACAGGAAAGCTGAAGAGATTAGAGGAGATGCTGACGCCAAAGCCACTAAGATTTATGGGGATGCGTATAACAAGGATCCAGAATTTTATGCTTTTCTGACTACTCTGGACAGTTATAAGAAGGTGTTGGGTAAAAATACGAGGCTGGTGCTTCAGGCAGATTCCCCAATCTTCAGCTACTTGAAATCTTTAGACAGGCGGAAATCAAAGTATTAAAACATCCCTATTGTCTTTTTGCCTTTGATTCTTAAGATATTCAGCTCCTTTATCAGTTCCCCGTTTTGGTCGCAGTTTACACTGCCAGTCAAAATAGGGAACCCCTTCAGGTTTTGGATCGCGTTCCTCAAAGACTCCCTGTTATGATAGCGGGGGTCATTCAGAAGGTTCGCCACGATCTCCAGTGCCTCATAAGCGTAAACCGTATAATTTGTCGGTTGGCGATAATCAGATCTGAAATTGTAAGACCGCCAGTGATTCTCGTAAAACGGTTGTAAGAAGGTACTGGTGCTGCCAATGGGAAACGCATCGATAAACCTGAGTTGGCGTGTGTGGCCAAGCAACTGGTTTTCCTTGATGTTAATCTCACTTCCAGAAAGAACCCATACCTTTTCCGCATCAAACGACCGATTAAAGTCGAGGACAATTTTCAATGTGTTCAAGGGCACAGGAACGAACATCAGGTCAAAGTCGATCACTGGGTCTTCCTCTTCTTCTTTTTCCCCGTCCTCCTTTTCCACGGGTTTTTTCTTGAAGCCTCCCGTCATACTCATATAACTGTTTTTAAAATCGACTTGATTGTACTTAATAGGCGAGATTCCTGCTATTTGACCGCCATTTCCGATAACAATCCGATTAAAGGCCTGCATGATCTCGAAGCCCTTACCTGAACTGTCAACGGTATAGAACAGCACAAATCGCTCTGCCTGCAGATAATCCATTGCATAGATGGCCAGGTTTTCGGCCTCAACAATTCGATTTCGTTGAAACCGGAACAGGAATGGCATCTCGACTCCAATCTTTTCCGTAATGGAAAAAGATATCACCGGCACCTTGTATATCTCAGCCGTTTCCCCTGCGACCAGCGACGTGTTTTTAGCCAGAGGTCCCAGGATAGCTATTACCCTGTCTTTTTCCACCAGATCCCTTACTTGACGTTTGACCAGAGCAGACCGCTCTTCCGCTGTCAGAGAGATTTTCTTTCCATTTTTATCGGATGGTGGTTTTCTGGCGGAGTCCTTTATGATCAGCTGTATAGAATGATCACCACGAAACCTTGACTGAAGGGCCAATTCCAATCCATCAAGTGCCTGCCTCGCCAGTATGCCAAACCGGGGATGTGAGAGAGGCAAGATCACACCAATTTTATATGGGTCGGTGTTCAGAGCAATTTCAACAAAGTTCTGGAATCCTTGCAGCTCTGCCAGTGCTGTGGCATCCAACTGATCAGATGCCATCAGGATATTCAAAAACTCCTGGGCCGCCTGATAATCTCCGTCTCTGATCAGCAATTGAACTTTTCTGCGATCAGCAAGGGATTTGACATGTTCTGTGGGTTTTTCGCTTAATATGACGTTAATATCTTCAATATCTTCAATTTTTCTGAAAATATCAGATAAGATCTGGCCGAATCCTTCGATCACATCTCCATTTGAATCCAGAATAAAATTGTAGGCGACAAGCGGCTGATTTTCATTGATCGCATCTTCAATCAAATAAGTTCTCAGGTTCTGGCTCTCTCGATTCGTCAGATTTGTGAAGAACTCTTCTGTCACCAGGGATACCAACTGGAGCGATTTTTTCAATTGGTGCAGTGACGCCGCAAAATAGTAATAACTCAAAAAATAATGTTGCCCATTACCATAGGTCTCAAAATACTGAGGCGCTATTTCTACGATTTGTTGAAAATCACCCAGGAAGAAATTGATCTTGAGGAGAAGAAAAAGGCGCAGTTCCCCAATTTTGAATTTATCTTCTTCAGAAATATCGTCACCCTGTGACAGATTGATATCTTCCAACAAAGCTTTTGCGTGCCCGAACTCCCCCGCACCTAAAAGTTCAGCAGCCTTTTCCAATATTAGTCTGATGTCGGCCACCGGTTCACGGCTTTCTTCCATTGAGTCGATTACAACTTCCGGTTTCACTTCCGACTCTGGTTTCGAGGCTGCCGAGAGATCTTCCTGATCTTTCTCCACTATTTTCAATTTCTGAACGGGATCAGACAACAACCTGATCCTTTTTCCCTGTTCCCTCACCTCCCCTTCACTGTCAGCAGTACCTGCCACGTCACTCTCAACCTTGAGCAATGGGATATCCAGCGTTTTTAACCTGTTACTCAGGAAAGATTGAGCTGACAACGGGTCAGACAGCAGCAGGGACAGCAGCGTCAGTGATATCAACTTTAAATAGAATATTCGTTTCACAAATCCTTTATCGTCTTATAATTCTTGCTTTTTGCTTCAGGTTTTGAATATATGCCTGATACCTTATTTTAAATACTTTTTGATACTCCTGCTGATATAACTTCTGTTTAGCCTTTTCGAATGATGCCTGGGGAGCATCCTTTTTCTCCATAACCTCAATCAAGTGATACCCGAATGGAGAGCGAACCGGGTTACTGAGTGTTCCTGGGTCCATGGAAAAAGCAGCTTCGGCAAATTCACGAACCATATCTTTTTTCCCGAAGAAACCCAGATCACCATGGTTACTTTTTGCTGATGGGTCCTGTGAATATAGATCAACCATCTCAGTGAAGGATTTCCCAGACTGAATCTGCTTCTTTATCCAAATGATCTTCTGTTTAACTTTCAGTTCCTCTTTTTCTGGCGCATCTTTGCGTAGTAGTAGCAATAAATGCCGAGCGCGAACATGTACCGATTTACCGGCTCCTGCGTCATGCAGGGTCTTCAGTGATTCATCTGATATCTCAATTTGAGATCGAACCTCCTGATTAATCACCATTGTTCTCTGTGTCCTTTTGAGATAACTATCCTTGAATCCGTTCAGGGTTATATTTCGTCTCTCCAGCAAATCTTCAAATTCAATCTGGCTTAAGCTGTTTTGTTTGCGATAATGATCCACTTCGGCGTCAAGTTGTTCATCAGTCAATACAATTTTTAGTTCGTCAGCCCTGATATCCAGAAGCGCTTCTTCAATCAGCAGCTTAATGAGGCGATTCCGAAGTTCCCTGGTTTCTTCTTCTGAAAGCTGAGCTTTATTTTTTTGTCTTAAAAACTCAAAAAGCCTTATATCTATCTCATTTTGTGTAATGATATGATCATTTACGACTAAGTAAATCCTGTCATAGGCAGTGGAAGCCAGGGCATTACATGCAAAAAGGGCAACTATAATATGAATCAGATATCTCATTTTATTCGAAATATATGGTGGTCAAAAAAAGGCTTATTCGGAATACAGGGTTGTCAAAGAAAAGGGATATCGGAGAGGCAACATTTTATGATATTGTGATAAAAATTTTCTTCTTGGGGTATAGACATTGCGTTGTTTCAATATAATGCGCATCTCTTTAAACAGGCGTGAATTGATATAGAAGCGGGCAGTCACCGGCACTGGCTGAGGCTGCTTATCCCAATCTGCAAACTGAATTTTCAAAGGAAAGTCACGCCCCCAGATCTGGATCTGTCGATTGATTTCGAGCACTTTAAAGGAACTTGGATCTACAAGGATATTCTCCAGTTCATTTCCTAATTGATATACGACCCCTTTTTCCTGCTGCTTGATTACTACCCGGGTAGCATTGATCCCTATTTCTTCAAGACTTGTAATAAGATAAGCAACGTGTTTGGTGAAAAACATCAAATATGGATAATTCAAGTCCTCGCCGGAAAACGGGCGATCTTCCTGCAGGTTTTTACTGAAACTCCGGTTGGCAGGTTCGAAAACGTACATATTTAATGGGTTTTCCGAATGATCCAGGGTTTCAATCAGCAGATATTCATCCCTGACCCAAACGGCTTTTTGTAAATAGCCGTTTTTCTTCATCTCAAATGGAACAATGTTTTCCTCTATCGGCTCATCAATGGGGGAGAAAGCTTCCGGATCAAAAACCTTTGTCTCAATTTCAAAATAGAAGGAACGAATATTTTGATTGTTTTCCAGGATCTTGGCCAGTAAACCATCAACACCTATGATCATCGCTTGCGCTGAAGCAGAAGTGACGAATACCATTACGAACAGGAGCAGCACCCTCTGCAGAACACCATTTTGGAGCCGTTCATCAATTCCGAGTCTTTGATAGGTCTCTTTTTTCATCAATATGAATCCTTTCCCACCCCACTGTTTTTAGCCTAGATCTCTTTAAAGACTATATTTCAATCCTGACCGGACGTCATCTCTAAAATTATAATTCCCAATTATCATCGAGTTCGTCATTGAAAAAGCTCAATTTTTCCTTCATTTTATAGATAGACAATAACTCCAGATTAATGAACCATATCATCAAATCGGAAGCGAGTGATATTTCCAGACAACTAAGCGACACTCATGACAACAGGAGAACATATGGGAATTAAAACGGTAGAAGGTCACTATACAGCTAAAAACCTTAAAATTGCGGCCGTAGTGGCACGATTCAATGATTTTATCTCAAATAAATTGCTGGAAGGCGCAATAGATACGTTTAAAAGACATGGTGGCGTCGAAAATCATATGACAATTTTCAGGGTTCCCGGAGCATTTGAGATCCCCCTGACCTGCCAAAAAATAGCATTGACAGAGAAATTTGATGGTATCATCGCTTTGGGGGCTGTTATCAGGGGTTCAACACCTCATTTTGATTTCGTCGCCAATGAGGTTACCAAAGGCATTGCGCAAGTATCACTTAACACAAATATCCCTGTATCATTTGGCGTGCTGACAACCGAGAACATTGAACAGGCGATTGAAAGAGCCGGCACCAAGTCGGGTAATAAAGGTAGTGATTCTATGTTGAGCCTGATTGAAACGATTGATCTCTATAAAAAACTATAATTTTCAAGGTAATCAGTAGTGAAGAATCAGCATCAGAATATGCTGATTCGATCATCGATTTCTTATTGCGAAATTCTACAAAAAACGATAGTGTGAGACTCGGGATTTAGAAATCAATTGACACAGATCAAAATTGTATCAGTTTAATTGTCAGACTTAACCACTTTGATTTTCAATCGACCTTTTAAATAAACTATATGATTTAGAATCAGGTTTCCTTATTGCTAATGCCTTCCTGGTCTGAGCTCACAAGAAGGAAGTTAAACTATTCAAACTGAGAATTTTTCAAAAATATCGCCTGGCAAAACAGGCAACTGGAAAAAAGGGAATGGCATTGAGGACTTACCAATCTGAAACAACCAATTAAATCATACTTATAAACTAATCACACCCGGATCAACATAACGCAGATTAATTAAAACCAAAAAGGAATTCAGACTTTTCCAGGTTATCGTCAGCTTTGTGTCAGACTATTCATACTTATCAAGAGCTGCCCATTCAGGCTGGAAAAGCCCATTTAATAGACACCCAAGATGTTTGTATAATTAATGGTATTAAAATAGGAAAGTCATTTCGATGAGACATTTGAATCGTTACGACTATATGTGGTTTTAATAAGGATTCAGCAGCTATCTAAGGATTTAAATATATTGATTTAAGACGGAACGAATCAGTCTGCGAACGTGTTGGCCGAGTTGTATGACAATAGCCAGCATATGGGAAAACAGATAATCATAAACCATACGAAGCATGAAATACGGATTGCGCTGCTTCAGGGTAGTTCGGTTAATGAAATATTTTACGAAAGAGAAAGAGAGAAAAGCGTTGTAGGGAATATTTTCAAAGGAAAAGTACTGAAGGTTCTGCCAGGAATGGAATCGGCCTTCATTGATGTCGGTCTTGAAAAGGCCGCTTTTTTGTATGTAGACGATATCAGAACCGATCCTGAGAAGATCGATATCGAATCCGATGGTGACAACGGAAACGGAAACAACGACAAGCAGCACAGCACTTCAAAAAGATCCAACCGCCAGAAAAACAATATTTCCTCTCTGATTAAGGAAGGTCAGGACATTATGGTTCAGGTTTCCAAGGGTCCCATTGGAACTAAAGGAGCCAGAATCACCTGTAACATCACCTTGCCCGGCCGTAATCTTGTATTCATGCCTCATGTGAATAATGTCGGTGTCTCCAGGCAGATCCGCGATGAAAAGGAACGAAATCGATTGAGAAAAATCGTTTCCAGCATCAAACCGGAAAATACAGGTTTTATCGTTAGAACGGTTGCCACCAATCGCTCAGAAGAAGAGTTCCGGCATGACGTCGAATATCTTTTAACGACATGGCATGACGCAGAAAAAAAGTTTAAAACCTACCGATCGCCAGCCATCCTGTTCGAAGACCTTAACCTCACCTTTCGAACCATCAGAGATATGCTTGCACCTGATGTTGAAGCGCTGGTGATTGATGATGTCTTCGAATACGAAAAAATAAAAAAATATCTGTCGACTTACCTGCCGCATTACAGTCATGTCCTGAAGCTGTATCCTGGCAAATCCCCCATATTCGATCACTTTGGCATCACGCATGAGATTGATCGTGCCATGAGTCGCAAGGTCTGGCTTAAATCCGGTGGGCACCTGGTGATTGACCAGTCTGAAGCCTTGACAGCGATTGATGTCAATACAGGTCGATTTACAGGGTCAGATAGCCATGAGAAAACCATCCTGATCACAAACATGGAATCGGCGATCGAAATTGTGCATCAATTAAAGTTGAGGGATATCGGTGGCATTATCATTATCGACTTTATCGATATGGAGGCCTCGGAAAACCGTGAAAAGGTCTACCGAACGTTGAAAAACGAACTGAAAAAGGACAAGGCAAAGACCAAGGTATTACCAATTTCTGAAATCGGGTTGGTTGAAATGACACGCAAACGGAATCGGGAAAATCTGGGACGGTTCCTTCGCATCCAATGCCCTTATTGTGATGGCACGGCCAGGATCCTATCTCCCTCATCTATCATATACGAAATATTCAGGGAGATATCCCGTTTGGCGCTTGTACCCAAAGCGCCTCAGAACCTGCTCTTGGGATTACATCCCGATGTAGCCGAGTATCTTGAAATCGAAGAGATTGAGACTTACCGATCAATGGAGAGATTGATCAAGGGGACCATTTCCCTGCAAACGTCAGATAAATTCCACTATGAGCAGTTTGAGTTGCTGGAGATCTGATGGAGCTTTTTAGAGTTTCAGCTACTCTAGATAACAAAAGACTTGATGTTGTGCTTTCCTCTCATCCGAAAATATCTTCGCGCGCAGAAGCACAACGTCTCATTCAGGCAGGTGTTGTTCAAATTAACCACTCCGGGGAGAAAATCTCCCCAAAAAAGATTGTCAGAGCGGGTAATGTCGTCACGTTTGATCTGTTACCACTGCCAGTATCCACTGTTGAACCCGTCCCCTTCGATCTGGATATCCCTTATGAAGACCCTTATCTTCTGGTGGTCAACAAACCGAAAGGTGTCGTTGTCCATCCTGCAGCTGGACACACAACAGACACCCTGGTGAATTATCTGCTTCACCATTCGAAGCTCTCTGGAAAGGACCCGACTAGACCCGGAATCGTTCATCGAATTGACAAAGACACATCTGGGTTACTGGTCATTGCAAAAAACAACGCCACTCACGACCATCTTGCAAAACAGTTTTTTGAACACTCCATCCGGCGTGTTTATTACGCTATCGTCTGGGGAGTTCCCAAGAAGTCAAGAGGTGTTATCGATCAACCCCTGGGAAGACATCCCAAAAACCGGAAAAAGTTTACGATTCGGGAAGGAGGGAAGCGAGCACTAACCCGATGGAAAATAGTTAAAGCGTACCGCTATCTCAGTCTGATCCAGTGTGAGCTGGAAACCGGGCGCACACATCAGATAAGGGTTCATCTCAGTTCGATCGGGCACCCACTGCTGGGAGATTCGGTTTACGGAAGCTTTAAGCACTATGCAGAAAAGTTTCCACCGGAACTCAAATCGGTGCTGAAAGCCTATGACGGTCAGGCACTGCATGCCAAGAGCCTGGGCTTTATTCACCCCCATTCAGAAGAATGGATCGAGTGTCATTCAGACCTGCCGAAAGGGATGACAGTCGCAATATCTGCTCTCGAGGATGCTTTTGGTTAGGTTATAGTGGGACAAACCGTTATCACTGTTACGGTTCATCTTCTATTGATGGGTTGACTTCATCTTCCACCCCTTCACTAACTGCCAGATAGGGCCTAGCCACAACGCGATCATACTTTGGAATCACCTGATCAAGTACCACCTGAAAATCCTCACTTGAAGGCTCCTCCATCACGCATTCCACAACCAGCTGGATATCAAGTATCCTAATCAAAGACTTGCCATTCCTGAGGGTTCGAATCAACTGAGCATTGAATATGCTGTCTTTGTGCTGATCCAGATACTTTATTTTCCAGTGGTCCTGCAATCGTCTTTCGATTGCAGCGTATTCCTTTTGGATCTCCTCTCCCTGGCGTGCCCAGGAAAGCAGGTTCTCGGTCAGATAACCGCTGTCCTGGGAGGCCAGTTGAGAAAAAATGATACTTTGATTAATCAGATCCAGAAATCGTCGAATGGGTGAGGTTACCTGCATATAACAATCCAGACCCAGTGCAGAGTGGCCTTCCGGACTCATTCCAATCCGCGCTGGTTGAATATGAATATCCCGCAAGGTTGGTTTTTCATCTTCCGCCAGTTCACGATTCAGCGAATAAGGAGGTTGATTTCGGTACAGGCACGGCAGGTTATGTTGATCGCAGTAAGAAGCCGACTGGTGATTCGTGAAAATGGCAAGCTCTTCGACCAGCATATTGGCAGGGGTATTTTCCCGGACCTCCTTTATTTTGATATGGTCAGGGTCGGAGATATCCAGCTTAATTTCCGTCCGCTCCAACTCAAGGGATCCATTTTCAATCCTGATTTTCTTCAGCATCTGACAAAACCGCCATACTACTGTCCAGAAAGGGTCCTCATCACTTAGAGCCGCATCAACGGCTTCATAGGAAAGATTCCGATCCACATTGATGATTGATCGATAAAGCTGAAAATCGGTCAGGTCACCGTTCAGGTCAATTTGAGCTTCAAACGTCAGAGCTGGCCTATCACTGTTTTCACATAGTGAAAATACATTTTCAGAGAGGTCCGGATGAAACATTGGAAGTGTCTCTTTTATGGTGTAAAGAGATGACATCCTGCTTTCTCCCTTCTTAAACAACAGGCTCTCTTTTCCAATAAACGAGGCAACATCAGCAATATGGATTCTCAGTGCCCAGCCATCTTCCTTTTTTTCCAGGCTGATCGCATCATCATAGTCTCGGGTTTCAGCACTATCCACCGTATGAGTCGATAAATGCCTCTCATCTTTTGTCTCTACATCGTAAAATCTATTCCAGATATCTAATACCTTGATCTCAGAAATAGCTACCAGCTCTTCTTCATCATAAGCGGAATGCGCATCGACACGATTGAGAATCAATGAGCCCCAGGACAGTTTTATACCGGCTATCGCCAGAACTTCCAGCAGACGTCTCTCAGTCACAATAGACTCTGATACCTGACACTGAAACAGCGCACAGAAATAGTCCCTTTCCTGGGAATGTTCCATGTATCGCAGGAAGTTGAGAATTCGATGGAGGAAGGTATTCCAATGATCAGCGTCGTTAGTTGAAATATCGGGAAGCTCACCTTTTCTTAGCTGTTCCGCCCACTCTTTTTCCTCTACCAGTCGCCGTTCATTTTCACACTTTTTTTCAAATTCCTCTTCCAGTTTCTGGATCTCTTCCTGGCTTCTGGCAAAGAATTGACTTTTCTTCTGCTGAAAATATTTCCGATCGTTTTTAATGTTGATCAGGAGGGAAACTCGGGACCAGCCGTTTTCGGGGTCGTCCAGAAAATTATCTGCAAGATCTTCGAGGGTATAAGGAATACCAGTTTCACAAAGATCGTGGATGACTTCCAGCTCTATTTCAGTCGATCGGGCAATGGTCTCACCTGCTTTTTCAGAAAGGTAGGCCAGCGTCTCTTTTTCAGACTGAAATGCACTTCCATTCCAGATGTATTCCAATCGATTTGACGAGCAACTGAACTCTTTTCCCTGTGCAGGAAGAATAACCGGTTTGTTCTTTCGAACTTCTCGTATCCAGCCAAACTGAAGACGATCATTTTTATAATAAAGACAGTACTGGGATTCCATTAAAATTGGATCGTGTCACTTGGAAAGCAAAAATAAATGCTTCATATTTAAAGAGAGCTTTCTCATGGAAAGCCCTTAGAAAGTTGGGTGAACTGGAATTTAACTCGTAGACTAACCGGCAATTTTCTTCTGTAAAAACTGATACCAGTTGGATCGTGCAAACAGGGCTTTATCAATCCCATACATCGTTGCCTTGTCAATCGCCAATACCTCTTTCAAGACCTGCGTGGATTTTATGTTACCCTCTACAATAATACTGTTGTCCGTGTATTTGGATACCCATTCCAGCAATGTCTCTTCACTGTCAAAAAACTTATTCATCACATGAATCGTTATTGGATGGAAAATGTCCACTCCCGCATTTTCCAGAAGTTTGATCATCGTTTTAAGGTCTTTCGCCGTAAAACCATCCTCTAATTTATCATGAATTGAGAAAAAGTACGCTACCAGCAGTCTGGACTTAATCCGCTCCTTCATCGCCTTCACTATTTCACAAGCCAGTCGCAAACGATTTTCCAAAGACCCTCCATACTCATCTTCACGACTATTGTAGCGGGTATGCAGACATTGATCTAATAGTTGTTGCTGAGCACCGTTCAGCTCAACAAAGTCAAAACCAGCCTCTTCCGCCCTTTCTATTGCGTGCGCGAAAAACAGGCACAGCTCTTCGACGTCATCTTTATCAAAGGAGCGACTCAGGTCAAAATCTTTGCCAAAGTTTATTCCCGAAGGGCCGATGGGTTGTTCGCTGCATATTTTTTCAGAAGTTTTCGCTCCGGCATGGGACAATCGAATTCCGACAATAGCGCCTTCCGCCTTGATATGTGAAACAAGGTTTTTCAAACCCGGTAGATGGATCTCCTCCGCAATGCCTAATTGAAGTTGATGCGATTTCCCCTGTTGAGTAACAAAGGAGTTGTTGAATATGACGACGCCCGCACCTTGCCTCACCAGCCTCATCAAATGCTCATAGATAGCATGAGATATTCTACCATCTTTTTGAGCGATTCCCTCATGGTAAGGTGGAACCAAAATTCGATTCTTGGAGCGAATCTGCCCCAGTTTAAAAGATTCAAATAGTGACATTTTTATACTCCCGTTTTACGCGTTTGATGTCATTCAATAAGAGAGGCAGGAATTACCTGGGACCTGCTTTTCTGCTGATGACGGTTTGAAAGACTCGCCCCTTTGAGCACTGTCTCGTATTTTTCGCTCCTAATCCAGAATAGCCTTCAAAAGACTGAATGATGAAAATCAGGATAGTTTTTTGCATTTATCACAATGAACCTGCCTCAACCTATGCGACAAAGCAGGGCAGCCATCATTAAATGGAAACAGATAAAAATTTCCCCGTCTGAACAGTGATGATCAGTGCTTCAACAAAAATCCCGGAATAGATTAATCTATTATGACAATCTATAAAACTGTAACTATATGATAAACAACAACAAACCCAAATGCGCACAATGCAAGTTCTACTATATCACCTGGGAAAATAGTCATCCCTATGGATGCAAAAAGTGGGGATTCAAATCCCCAACGATCCCCTCAATATCAGTTTTCAGAGCTTCAGGAAAAGATTGTCAACTGTTCGAAAAAAAAAGCCAATTAAAGCAATTGTCTAAAATTTCGTCGCTCAAATCAGGAGGTCAACTATAGTGGTCCCTAGAAATCAGACAATAAGTTAAGATAGAATCACACCAGCACAAAGGGACCAATGAAAAGGAAATCATTTACAAACGAGTTTAAAGCTAAAGTCGCATTGGAAGCGATAAAA